>Ga0214477_100306_pt1 | contig 35276 bp, 31 predicted proteins | sample M1_20Mar14CPVII9_FD_165058 | JGI IMG/M metagenome (GOLD analysis project Ga0214477, IMG submission 165058) | Marine eukaryotic communities from Monterey Bay, California, United States - M1_20Mar14CPVII9sort6BwellC16 | ecosystem: Environmental > Aquatic > Marine > Unclassified | place: USA... | reverse complement strand
GATAAATGCTTCATTGCATCCTTTTCAATCTGATGTAATTCATCAGAAGCTTCCAAATCTAAACTTTTACTTGATGCTTCCATATTATCATCTTCCCCATTTATTATATCATTATTATTTTCACTGCCGTCACCACTTGCAGTTGTGCCATCTTGGCTATACTTTAGTGATAATTGTTTAGATTCCAATACATTCATTGTCATGCTTGATTCCTTATCTTCTTCTTCTCCCCAATCTGTTTTGTCTGTCTCTTCCCCCTCCTTATCTGACTTGATATTAGGATCACTGGAAAGTTTCTTAGAATCAATGGAATCATCATCCTTATCATCATCGTCACTTACATCCAAAGTGAGCAGACTACCACTCTGTGTTTCTTGTAAACTTCTCCTGAATGACGAGGTATATCCCGCATTAATAGACGAAGAAGAGGCACCAGGTGATAAGCCAAGAGTACCCTGCAAACTTCTTCGTAATGCATTATTGTCTGCCCTTTTACTATTATTACTACAAATACGTCGTTTATTCATATTCATAAATATTGTATTCATATCTGTCGCGCCCTTCATTGGGGAAATTCTGTTGTTTGTGTTTGAGGTTATATTAGTTATGTTTGATGTGCCATCCTGTATCTTTTTTATGGTATCATTTACTGATTCTCTACTTTTTATGGAATCATCCAAATTGATATTATTATTTGATAACAATCCATTATTATTATTGTCAAATCTTTGAAAGGCCAATGTAGCCGATAATGCCGCAACTGCCGTCTCCTTCTTCTTTAGATCAATATTATCCGAATTGAAATTAGATATTATAGATTGTGTACTTATAGTTTTTTGGTTTGGATTGTAATAATAGCCTGCACCGCGTGTTGGACGGTTTAGATATAAGGAGTTTAGTGGCTGTTCTTCCTCTTGTTGCTGTTGTTGTTGATCATGACCCCCCTCTTCTAAAGCCGACATGATAGTGGGATCTACTTTGTTTATTAATGTATTTTGTTGTATCATATTATGAGAATGCATTTATCTGTGTGAAACGCAAAGAAAAGATACAGATAAAAGATGAAATGAGATATAAGTACAATAGTAGCTTTTATATAAATCCACTCAATATTATTGGCATAATTTGCAGTATTGTCAAGCCTGTGCGAGGTCATACCAGTCAGCAATTGCTTGTAGGCCAATCTAAAAAAACTTTTGTGCATAAAATATGTATATATCTTCCCGTCATCGACCACCACAAAACTGCATCTACAATATTCATTGCAAGTCCACTAACATTGTTTTATCAGTGATACGGGAATATATTACTCAGCAAAAGCCCAACAATACCTACATACCCGCCCATTGCCATTGCAAAATTATATTTCTAAATATCCAGCAAAACTAGAAAAGAGGAGGATACTTACTCGAAAGCACCCATCCAATAAACTCTGGTCTCTACGCAAACGTCCTACTCTCTACCAGAGACATATATCGGCTACATCTAATCGTAATCAAATCGTTGCGTGTATCAATCGCTATAACTAAACTAACTCCCCTTCTTTTGGTTGCTACTATTGTACAAACTACAAAATTGCACGGGAGTCCCAGCTAGCAAGGCCTATTTCCTTAGTGACTTCAACATCAAATGTCTAGTGTTCTCATCTACAATACATAGCATGTGTGAATAAGATGTAGTAGACTCCTCCAATCCGAAGCGCGGCGAAGTAGCCGTGTAACAAATGGTTTCATGATGAGATCTCATAAAAATAATAGAAAAAAGATATCATGTCAACAACAAAAACAACAATCAGTAATACAACAAAACAAAAGAGGAAGATGCCATCAATATCAACTTGCAATGCATTGCAACCACATCAACGATCCAAGTCATATCATACTGCTCATGGTAAGTTATTATGCATTTGCAAATGTATATCTTTATATAATTCTATATTATGATACTAACAATATACTATAATGCACATTGCAACAGACTTTTGGAAACATTTTAGTGAACGTCCACTAGATACAATCTTCCATCCAAAATCGGTAGCATTAATCGGTGCCTCCGAAAAGCCAGGATCTGTCGGTCGGACTATACTATGGAACTTACTAAGTAGTCCATTCGGTGGTACGATATACCCAGTGAATAATCGATTAAAGAGTAAGAATGGTAGTAGTAGTAATAATATATTTGGTATAAAAAGTTATGAAAATGTGAAAGATATACCCGAGGAAGGTATTGACCTGGTGATTATTGCGGTGCCTTCTCGTGCTGTTAAAGAGGTATGTGTGTTTATATGTGTTGTGTAAACATTTTTTGCTGATCGTTGTTTGTCTTGCTGAGTATTGTTTATCTGATGTACATATTATATGCACATTCACATATGAACATATCATATACACATATACGTTCATCTCATTCACACGCACACATCATCAATACATACATATCCAGGTAATGAAAGATTGCGTCGTCGCATCAGTCAAAGGAGCAATCATAATCTCTGCAGGATTTAAAGAGACCGGAGAGGAAGGGGCCAAACTTGAAAAGGAGATTATGGATATTGCTCGAGATGGAAACATACGTGTAGTAGGTCCAAACTGCTTGGGAGTAATGGTAAGTCTATGATTGAGATATTGAACATATCATGTGTACATAGCTAAAAGTATCTCTCATCTCGTTTACGTCTTGGAACACGTAATCATAAACAAGAATCCTATCAGCGGATTGAATGCAACATTTGCCACAAGCATGGCTAAAAAGGGCAATGTCGCATTTATAAGTCAATCTGGTGCCATGTGTACATCGATACTAGACTGGAGTTTACAAGCTAATGTTGGATTCAGTGCATTCATCAGCGTGGGAAGCATGTCTGATGTCAACTGGGGAGATCTAATCTATTACCTCGGAGACGATCCAAACACTAAGGCGATAGCAATATATATGGAAACTATTGGTGACGCGAGGAGCTTCATGTCAGCAGCATCAGAGGTTGCAGTATCCAAACCAATCATTGTTATCAAGCCTGGACGAACAGAACAGGCGGCAGCGGCGGCTGCATCTCATACCGGAAGCTTGGCAGGTAGGGATGACGTTCTTGATGCAGCATTCAAGAGATGTGGTGTCCTTCGTGTTAATAAGATTCGTGAAGTGTTCAACACTATCGAGTTACTTGGCAAGCAACCCAGGCCAAGAGGCAAATACTTGTCTATAGTGACGAACGCCGGAGGGCCAGGGGTCATATGTACCGATGCATTGATTGATAGCGGAGGGGAGCTAGCTTGGTTGTCAGATGAAACTATGCGACAACTGAACGAACTTCTTCCTCCACATTGGAGTCATAGTAATCCAATCGACATATTGGGAGATGCTACGCCTGATACGTATGCTCAAGCAGTCAGTATCGCAGCTCAGAATAAGTTCTCAGATGGTATATTGATTGTTCTTACACCTCAGAGTATGACTGATCCCTCAGAGACGGCCAGACGAATTGCCGAGGTATCAAAAAAGTTCAGAGGGACAAAGCCGATAATAGCATCATGGATGGGAGGTGCAGGCGTGAGAGAGGGTATTGAAATCCTTGACCAAGCGGGTATACCAACATATGATTTTCCCGACAGCGCTGCAATTATGTTCTCCTACATGTATCAGTACAGTGTATCTATCAATGCTCTATATCAGACTCCACGATGGTGTACTGATCTACACGCAGAGAGTCAAACAGTGGATATAATTCTTGCTCGTGCTCAATCATCAGGCAGAAGAATACTTACGGAACACGAATCAAAGCAGATTTTGACTGCATACAGTATACCAACAGTCGCATCTATACTTGCAAGTAATGCTGACGAAGCTATCTCTACGGCAAACGAGATAGAGTATCCTGTTGTTGTGAAGATCAACTCTGAAACAATTACACATAAGACAGATGTTGGTGGAGTTAAGCTAAACCTCACGTCACCAGATCAAGTCAGAGATGCTTTTATTAGTATCAAGAATGCAGTTGAAAGTAAGTTTTCAAAGGACGACTTTCAAGGTGTAACAGTTCAGCCCATGATTGATACTAGTGGTGCATATGAGTTGATTATAGGCGCTTCTCAAGATTCACAGTTTGGCCCAGTGATGTTATTTGGCTCGGGGGGCACACTGGTTGAGGTGTATAATGATCGATCTTTAGCCTTGCCTCCTCTCAACACAAACCTAGCTCATCTGATGATGAAGAATACAAAAATTTACAAAGCTCTGAAAGGTGTCCGAGGAAAACCTCCTGTTAGTATTAAAGCTCTGGAGAAACTCATCGTTAACTTTAGTCATTTAGTGATGGAACAAAACGACTACATATCAGAGGTAGAGATCAATCCGCTCCTAGCATCTAGTGACACACTTCTAGCTTTAGATGCTCGTATTATACTTCATGCAAACACGGATGACGTTATCCGGCCCGCAATAAGGCCTTATCCAAGTCAATATGAACAGAGATTTGTCTCGAAGAAAGGTCGGGGTAAGTGCACATAACTTATGAAAGAGTACAAACGTTCTAATTCTGCTTAATCTCACACAATCTCAACTCTCTTTCAAATAGTAATGCTCATTCGGCCTATCAAACCAGAAGATGAGCCATTGATGGTTGACTTTCATAAACGTCTATCTTCAGAGAGTGTATACACAAGATTCCTCTCTGATATCAAATATGAAGACAGGGTATCACATGGTAGATTAATCAAGGTGTGTCACGTTGATTATGATAGAGACATTGCACTGGTTGCACTTGATCAAAGTTCGAGCACTGGGAAAGTTGTTGCTGCCGCGAGACTTACCAAGTATCACGGCAGAAACATCGCTGAGTTCTCGCTATTGGTGGCCGATGACTACCAAGCAGAAGGGCTGGGCAGTAAGCTACTTCGTGAACTCATTCATCATGGAGAAAGTGAAGGTCTAGATGCCATTGAGGCGATTGTGAAGCAGACTAATCGAGCCATGATTCATGTTGCCGAGAGAGCTGGTTTTGAACAATTGTATGATAAGGAAGACGGTGTCGTGAGGCAGTATTTGAACCTGGCAGATAGGAAAGACGTTTCAATGGACATTGAGGATATGAAACGACGCCAATCTGCACCCATTTTCATCTGAGTAGAATATGTTGGATAGATTAGGAGTGTAAAATAGATTGCTTTATGTACATGAACACTATTCTTATCTTGCCTAACAACATCTTCTTCTCTTGCCTATTGAAACTCTCCAGCACTATCAGACAAGTCATCAAAAGTTGTCTCCTCTTCAATCACCACAACCGCATCACTACCACTCGCATTTATTGTTCTATCCATCAGTACACGGAAAAGTTTATCATTCATCTTCGAATGATCATCTTTTACTTGTTGCATTTGCTTTACCCAATCTTGTACAACCTCACTTCGAATAGTCAATATCCTTTCTACTATGGATAGTGGATCAATTAGACCTACTGAATTGCCTCTATCAATCAAGGATGGTGACGAATTAAGCAGAATATCTAAGAATTCGTCAGCTCGACCAAATCTTTGATCTCCATCAAAGTATGTAGGGACATGTTCTATATAAAACTCTTTAAACCACTGATATGTAACATCAGTATCACTTGTTGCAGATGACTGTAGTTCTCGTAGCAGCCGATGAGCTGACGCTTGTGTGCATAAACTATACAACAAATCAAAGTTGCCCTTTCGGAATGGAGATGACGAACTCTCTTGATATTCGATGTGATTGGATAATATATCCACAGATATACGATCAAAAGCAGCCTTGCTCTGGGATACATCTGTTTTTATACCGGCCATATCAGCAAGGATGGGTTCATCCCTTTCAAAGCGAAGGTTACTCATATAACTCGTCATAATTTGTTGATTAACAATCTCAACTATTTGCAAATCTGTTGCAAACTCGGATGCTAATTGTAATCTAACTGGTAATAATCGTTGTACTAATGATGCAGGACGTATATCATGATTGAATTCTACCCAACGTTCTTGTAAGTATGGATTATTCTTACTCCAACCTCCATGTCCTCGTCCTCTACGTTTTGCTGATATAATCATTTTGGTATTTGGTTCATTCATAATGTCATAAAGTGGTGTATCCCACGTGGGATAGTTTGTAATGTTAATTGCACCAGTGCCGTGATAATTCAGGAGATTTTGTAAACCTAGATAATCTTCAATCCACTATAAGAGTTGAATTTGAAAGTGTTATAAGTCATGTGCACACAATGGAAAGATGTATTTAGTGAATCATTAAACACTTCTAAAGTATACAAATCAATTCTATATATTGTTGTCTTACCTTGCCAGAGTGTGGATCTCTACATTCTTCTAACAAATATATAAAAGATTGCAAAGCACGCTGTGTTAAGAATAACTTTGGACAGAGTCTAGCATTGTTGTATTGTACCATCTCTTCATAACTCATTTTTATTGCTGGGGGTTTCTCCTTTTCTTCTTCTATCTGTTGCTGTTCATCTTCGATACCATCATCACTATTGTAGTTTGGAGTAGTAGTTTCTTGATTATTGAAGGCATTAAAGTAACTATTAACATCAAACGCACCACCATCTTGAGTGTTGCCCTGATCTAATCTACCACCACCTATGTAATTTCCTTTACTAATAGTATCTTCTATATTAGTTTCATTACTATTATTGTTGTTAGTATTGAAGGATGAAAAGTAATCATTCAGAGAGTATTGCAATACACTTCCTTTATATCTCAGTGCACCATCAAATATGTGATATTGATGCAAGTTGCAATACGGCTTGTTGAACCCACTAAAAGCTATAGAACTTGGAAAACCTATACAACCTATTATCAGGTAGGCTGATAGGATCAGTAGAGAGGGTAGCATGGTTAATAGGAGACTAAAAGGGGGGCCATCATCTCATTACTGCAAGAACTTTGAGTTTGATAGCAGATGCAATGATGATCGCCAATTATCGCTAACGTCATCTGCACTGCCAAGTAAATAAAAGCACAATGACAGTGCTTAACATATATGCAGTGAATATATCAATGATATTAATGCCCAGCCTTTAATAATTGAATACGAATGTTACTACAGGCATAGAGAGAACACATAGAAAAAAATACAATTGTTGCAATCCTCACAAACTCTCATAAATCATCGTCAGTCGTCAATCAATCAGCATGAAGACCATAATGTTAATAGGATTGGCCTGCCGCTCTATATCGGCCTTTCAAACTCACCCCTCAACACCAATACGTACCCTGTCATCATATCTTCGAAGTCCAACTTACAGAAGAACGTCATTCTCAACACTCTCATCAACAACCTCTGATGACACAGAATATGATTATGATCTACTAGTAATTGGTGGAGGTAGTGGCGGTGTACGTGCATCACGTATCGCTAGTGGGTATGGTGCCAAGGTTGCATTGTTGGAAAGTCGATTAACACATGGGATTAGTCCAGAGTATTCGGCTATTGGTGGTACTTGTGTTAATGTTGGTAAGTAGATTTGTGTGCATATGATGTGTGCTTACTCATTCGATTGCAATATATAACTCACACCCATATCAATATAAAAAAGGATGCGTACCAAAGAAACTAATGGTATTTGCATCCCGCTATCCTGGTGAGATTAAGGAAATGGCAGGCTACGGATGGGAAGGCGCCACAGAAGGGACATTCGATTGGAAGACGTTTCTAGAGAATAAGAATCAGGAAATCACCCGACTAAACAATGTATATCAAAACTTTGTATTAAAGAATGCTGGCGTGGAAGTTATTGAGGCAACAGGTTCATTAGCTGGACCAAATTCAGTGAATGTACATACCACAGCCACTGGTGAAACATCGACAGTTACTGCCAAGAATATCTTAATTGCCGTAGGTGGATGGCCATTCAAACCATCATCAGTACCGGGTATTGAACACGCCATTACATCAAATGAAATATTCTATTTAAAAGAACAACCGAAACGTATTGTAGTAGTTGGTGGTGGTTTCATTGCATTGGAATTTGCAAGTATCATGGATGGCTTGGGATCAGATGTTACATTAATGTACAGGGGTGACTTATTCTTACGTGGATTTGATCAAGATATGCGTGAACATCTAAAGGAGGAAATGACTACCAATTCTAATATTGATTTACAATTCAATACTGATCCAAAGGAGATTGTTAAGAATGATGATGGTACATTAACTGTTACTGATCAAGATGGGAATGTTGTTGAATGTGATGCAATCATGTATGCCACTGGCCGGAAGGGTAAGATTGATGGATTGAATTTAGAGGCCGCAGGAATTAAGACTGAAGGATCATTCATCCCAGTTGATGACTATTCACAGACGAATGTTCCAGGTATATATGCAGTGGGTGATATTACAAATCGTATTGCATTAACACCCGTGGCATTAATGGAGGGACATCGTTTGGCTGATACGGTCTTCGGTGGGATGGACCGTCCGGTGGATCATGAATATGTTGCATCTACTGTCTTTACTACACCCGAGATTGGTACCGTGGGATACTCGGAAGAAGAGGCAGTTGCCAAGTTTGGTGATATTGATGTGTATAAGAATCGATTCCGTGCAATGAAGCACTCCTTCCCTAAAAGTGAAACCTACTCGCTGTTTAAACTCATTGTTGAAACAAAGACACAACGTGTTGTTGGATGTCATGTCGCTACCGACGGTGCCGGAGAAATGGTACAGGGTGTTGCTATTGCAGTTAAAATGGGGGCAACAAAGGTGAGTAGAAGTTAATTGTTCACAATGGTCACACACCACCCTTTGATCTGGGCATTCTGTGTTCTGATTGTGAAACCAGTGATCAAGACGACATACTCCTTGGCCGTGGATTGAGTTGACTTGAGCATATGATATGGTTTTGCAATTCCACTACCAAATACTAACCCCCCTACCTCCCTCTCTTTTTGGATAAACTTGTGACCATTGTGTGGAATTAACTTCTGATTCCCCAAGGATGATTTTGATAATACTATCGGCATACATCCTACTAGTGCCGAAGAGCTTGTTACTATGAGAACTCCTAGTTACTATTATCGGGGTGGAGAGAAGAAGGAGTCACTAGATTGATCTTACGAGGATGTAGCAACACAAAACAGTCTAATGCTAGTTCCTAGATAATAGAGCTGTTAGATCCTTCTGCACAAAGGTACTGCAAAATAGCATCTTTGATAGGTCCTGGGACATCAATACGACATGCCTCACGGTCAATAGGATTCTGATTGTCTTCTGCAATAGTAATCTGTGATTTCCACAAAGCAAGTTCAAATAAACATGTTGCCTCTCTCTTTTCATAAAACACAATCAGGTCTAAAATCATACCACGCTTCTCTCGAACTGCACTCCAGTCCAAATGAATTATTGGGCGCGATTCATTATCCGAATCCGACTCTTCATCACTGTAATCCCTTTGGCCTTCGGTTATGAACGTTGCAGAGATCGAAACTTTACCACCCCATATTTCTACTCCATGAATATCATTGATCTTTGTCCTAGCCTGTGTTTGACCAGCCAAAACAATATCTTCCAAACGAGAAAATAAGCTTGGAAAAGATATGTATGTCAAGGATGGACATCGTAAAAAAGCTTTCTTCGTCTCAATTTGAATAAGATCATTATAATGATCATCATACTCTTTTTCATACACTCTAATGTCTTGATTCAGCATGACAATCTCTCTTAAATTTGTACATTCTTCAATGGCATCATTTGGGATTTCTGTTATGGTTGAGGGAAGCGTGATACTCTCCAATAAACTATTATCCCCAAAAACACTTCCTTCAATCTCTTTTAGACCTTCTTTTAGTTCTACTACTCTCATTTTACAACTATAAAACGAGCAATCTTTTATCTCAATGAGAGAGGAAGGAAAATTGACATCCACCAAAGATATACATTGATTAAAAGAACTGTCTATTTTCTTGATACCCTCATTGAATACCACCTTTTCTAACTGTTTACAACCATAAAAGACATCTGCCTCAAGCGTCTCAATATTAGTAGAAGATAAATCAACATTTAACAATAATGAGCAATACATAAATGCCATTGCCTCGACTTTTTGAAGCCCCGTATTAAATACAACCTTCTTTAGTCCATTACAGCGTAGGAATGCTTCTTCACCAATTTCCTCGAGAGTAGAAGGAAAGGTGATACTTTCAAATTCACAGTATTGGAATGCATTCTTCCCAATCGAGCGAAGGCCCTCATTAAAAACTACTTCTCTCAAGGTGCGGCAATATTGAAATGCACAATCATCAACTGAAGTAACATCTGGATGAAACTTTACACTAACTACATCTTGAGGAACGCCCAATCCTCCCTTATACTCATACACCTCATCTGAATGTTCACTGCTGATACTTGCCGCTGAACGTTTTCCTCTCGATGACGACATGATGCAATAAATTATCCTTTGTAAAACGCTACCGCTTCTTTTCGTTTGCTTGCGGGTTATGTAATGGTACTAATACTCAATTCTATACCGATTTTAGATATTATGTAGTCAATATGCAGTTATTTATATAATACTATACGTCTATCCGTGCTATACGTATTATTGTTAGCAATAATATCACCAAACTACCATTACCAAAAACAAAGCTCGAATCAACTTCATCTTTTAGCGATCAAACGATATTTTGCTGCAACGCAATAATTATATTAACAATACCTATTGTAATATCAGCGATCATCTCTGTTAGTTGTATAGAGAAGATGATGTTTCGTCCCCTACAACTATTATTTGTATCAAATCTGCGGTGTAGTAGTAGAGGTAGAAGTAAAATTGAATTTCCTAGCCATTACTGCCGTCAATTCACTACAACATCTTCAGCAGAAACTTCGACATCTTCTCTTGAGGCATCATCCAATCATAATAATATCTGCATATTTGCATCGGAGGTACCTGTTATCGCAAATTTGAATCGGTATAGAAATATTGAAGATGTGAGTATATTAATACTTCTTTTGTATATACTTTTGATTTGATTTGATATGCTAGCTTTACGACTTCAGAAGTAAATTTCTATAGAAATCTATTTCCTATCCACCCTCTGGATGCGTATTATGCTGCCGTCTATCTCGTATATGATTATCAACCTGCAGATGAACATTTGTGCATAAGTTGTTTTTGCAATACTTAATACACCACATCTCATATCATCGTTGTCCATGTTAGGTATTCTACACGGTATGGAAAAGAACAAATCCTGAGCAAGTTGCAAACATTGAAAGACAATTAGATGTATTGACACCCGAAGAACAAACAATTGAGATAATAAAAGAATCAGGCGCAACTGAACTAGCTCAACGTGCAATTGAAAAGAGTTCAACTATTGAATCAACGACAGAGATAGCAGAAGTTACTGATCAGTTAGAAAAAGAGATCAAAGAATTACCAAATGTAAAAGAGGAAGTAAAAGCTGCTTTAACAGATCACTTTCAGTCTCTCATTTCGAAAGATTTCGGCACTCGGCAAGAGGATAAAGCAATCAAGCATTATGAAAATAAGGAGAAGGAGGTAGTGAGAGATAATAATGACAAGTTTTATAAACTTACATTGGGTACACTTGATGATAATATCGAGGTATTAGTTGGTGGACGTATTGATGGATTGAATGATAAAGGAAGAGTAGTGGAAGTGAAGAATAGAATGAAACGATTCTTCAATCCTCTACCAAAGTATGACATTGCCCAACTTCAGACATATTTACAAATCTTAGATTGTCCCGAAGGAGAGTTGGTTGAACATTTACGAAAGAAGAAGGAGTTGGAGACACATACAACCATTGTAAAGAGGGATGAGGAGTTGTGGAATAGTAAGCTTAAACCAAGTCTACTGGACTTTGCTAGTGCATTGAAGATCTTTATGGAAGATACAGAGTTACAAAAGAAGTTTATAGAAGAGGGCAGTGACAAGCTTAGTATCATTAAATCTATAGATATCAGTTAAGAAGTATGTATACATATATTGTTTTAATGATGAAAGGCAAATCGTACGTGATGTAGGAATCTCTCTATGGTAAATGACTTCTCATAGGCCATAAACTAAGAAAGAATCAACGCCATCTGCGTTTGATGTCAATTATGTCTCAAATTTCAATTGAAGAGGAGATCTTTTAATGTTTGGCTAGACTTTTTACTTCTAATCTATTGCAAAAACAAATTTCAATATGGTCAAGGGAAATAACAAAGATATCGCTACCAAATTCTTAACGTTTAGTGCTTGTGTTGCCACCTTCAATGGCATCATGTGTAAGAGTTTGTGTCTGTGTACTATTGTCTCTTTGGTCGAAAATATATTGCAGCGATTCACCTCTCATCATCTACCTTCTCATCTTATCTGTTTCATATTACATAGCGCTATTCATGCCCGCTGATTTGTGGTTGAAATGGTTAGCACCCGCTGTTGCTGGCGCTGGTGAAGAGGCAGCCGACACCTACCGTTTTATGATGTCGGCTAGTGTATTAGGTAAGTAAAACTTAATTGGCACAATGGTCACTGACCATCCATTGATTTGGACATTTAGGTTCTGATTGAAACCAAGTTATGAAGAGTGTAGTTGATTGTGCATATGATTATGGTGTTGTACTTTCACTAACAAATACTACCCCACCTACCTCTCTTCTTGGTGTGTGGTATTACTTCTTGATTCCCTTAGGCTGGGCAAATGTAAGTGAGAAAGAATGAGAATCTTTGATAGTTGTGTCACTTTCATGTACTCTCATGTTGCTACACTATGTTCCTCTTTCTTCTGCAGGGTAAGTATCATGCCGTTAAGGCTGGCGAAGCAAGGTCAAAAGAGTTTTGCAAGACGAATTTGATTCCAATGGCTATTTTTGCATATGCTTCGTATTCGGTGGGTGCTTGGGATACCTTAGTCTGGGTAGGATTTACTGCTGCTTATGCCTACTGTGGATTCATGTAAGGATATTGTGGAGGACAGTTCACAATCTCAAGATACTAAGGAATGAAAAGGAGGAGCAAAGATTAAGCATGAGAATGATAATTTAGATGTGTATAGAGGGTATTTGGGGAAATGAACAATGAAACCTTACCTTAGCAGTCTAACAGTCTCAGATATATCATTCACATCAAACATATTTGTCAAACACATCTTATTAAGGATGCTATTCTGTAGGAGAGCAATGTCTCCATCCTCTATTGGAATCACCATCATCATCTTTCTTATCAACAACTTTACCATCTAATATCTCTATCCCAAGCTTTGGGAATGTATCATCTCTCAGTTTATCGCATAGACCAAGTATATCTTTAGCACTATCTACACCATCAGTCTTCTTTCGGAGAACACTTAATGCAGCTGATCGGACAGAGGCACGAAAGGTTACAGTCTCATCCACCATTGTACTGTTGGTTGACTGTTGATTATTGTCACTATCTTGAGTAGATATTCCTGCATTGACAGTCCGTTCTGTAAAGCCGACAAGGTCTAGTTGCCCTCGAAGAGTGTCCAAGACAAATCGTAGGGGTTCCTCTGGTCGATTGTTGGTATGGCTATTCATCTTGACTTGTTTAACATAGGCTAGGCCGGTATCGGCTATGCTTGTAAGCTCTTTCACAAACAATGCACCATCTAGATCATCGAGAAGAGCTCTACGGCAAGTCATACTGTATTGAGTCACAGTATGAAACATCTGTAGCTCCTCATCTCCCCATAATCTTGATGATGAAGATATTGTGTCAGTGGTATTATCTATTGCCTGTAACCGATCTAAACACTCTTGTCCTTCCATTAAGAAGCGTATCCACTTCTCACGTATCACACATGCCTCTTCCATTCTGTCTTTACTATATGTAGCAGGTCCGCGGTACGATCCAGATAGTCCAAGACACCAAAGTCGAAAGTCATCTGCCGGAGATGACCATGCATTATTATTCTGATTCGATGTACTTTGATCGGTTTGTTCTGTGGCACTTGATATACCCAACATTTCACGAATGGTAATAAAATTCTTCAAGCTCTTTGACATCTTTCTCCCCTTGACATATAAATGACCGGTGTGTATCCAATGTGGTATCCATTCCTTGAACTCTTCGTTATCATTTAATCCACTACTACAACTACTACTGATACAGCTAGCAATATATGCCTCAGACTGTGCAATCTCATTTGAATGATGAGGGAATTTCAAGTCCACTCCACCGGCATGTATCTGAAACGTATGTGTCTTATTAAAATCCAATGATAATTGTTGTATCATTGCACTACATTCGACATGCCATCCTGGACGGCCGGGCCCCCATGGCGAGTCATATGATACTGACGACGGTTCTATAATTGCTGTTGGGGATGAGGATGATCTTGATCGATATTTCCATAAGCAAAAGTCACGTGGATCATGTTTCTTTCGTATCAGTTGACCTTCATCATCTTCCTGATTGTTGACACTACACTTCTGTACACCCTCTCCTTCTTCATTAGGTTGTGATGATTCCTCCCAAGTGAAAAAGTCAGTGGATGCAACATCCGGTGCCAACTTTCCATACTTTGTTCTACCATTAGTTATTGATTCAAATGCTCGTACATCAAAGTAGACTGATCCCTGCTGTGTTTCATTTCGCTCAGTATCACCGTCACTATCTTCGCCTTCATCTTCTGGTATTACATATGCCATACCCCCATCAACAATCTGTTGTATATACGGTACTATCGTATCAGTAACATGTTCACTAACACGACAAATAACATCAGGTTTCATAACATTTAGTAATTTCATATCTGACCAGAACTCATTTTCATAATATCGTGCTAATGCAAGTGGATCAACCTCCTCTTTACCGTTGCTTTCACTGTCGTTGTTTTTACTATTCTCCATAGAACGCTGTATAATCTTATCATCTACATCTGTTATATTCATTACATATAACGGTCTTGGAGTTATTTGTCTACTACCATCTTCTAACCTTTTGCTAGTAACATTGTTACCATTGTGTAAATTCAATGCAACACGACGTAATATATCCATTGATACATATGTCCGTCCATGTCCCAAATGTGCAGAATCGTATACTGTTGGACCACAGATGTACCATGCTGTGCCTTTGTTGGATGTAGAAGTAGAAGAAGAAGTTGCCGATGATGTTGGCAAATTACAATGACTTTCTGATAGAGAATCATAAACTTTCATTCCATTGCAATCACTACTACTACTACTACTACTACTACTACTTTTACATCTTGTATTATGTGTCGAACAAATAGATAATATTGCTTGGGTATTGCAATTACTAGAGAGATTGATCATATTAAGTAGGCAAAGATAGAATGAGTGGACGAGTATAAATTTTGTGCACAAGATGTGCATTGCAAAGCATAAGCAGACAAACCATAGTAAATCTCACCTTTTTATCAGTGCACTACACTTCCTCCTCCTATTAGGCATTAGCCAAGCAATTCCAAAGCGTGGCTGCATCATCATCCTTATATGGTGCTCTATCTACCTGTTGAGATCGACGTTTGATCGCTGATTTGGATTGTTGATTCACATGTCATTGCTCTCATTTTTCATCGTACTTATTGATTATTAGTTTGTGTTGACACTCTAGAGTACAGTAAACCACCCCTCACATACCGACAGGCCGCAAGCAATACTTGAATACTGTGGCAAGTACTCTATTATCCATACTATCCATAAATATTATCAAAGTTTGGCTTCTCACCGCCGAATAGATTTGCAATACACAAGATACACTTCACATCAAAAATTACTCGTCGGTGCACCTTAATTATATACTCTATATTGGTACTAAACCACAACCGCAGAGATACAATACATTATATATCGACATCCGCAATTTAATAGTAATCTGTGATAGTTTCTGCTGCTGTCAAACTACTGACTCTTCAGAGATATACGCCCAAACACATATAAGTATTAAAAAATAACTTACTCACAAGATGAACATGGACAGAGGTTCTCATTCTCGTTTTATAAGTATCAGACCACCAATGGAGATACAACCTATAGCCGGTCTACCCCCGGCACAGGGATTCATAGGAGGTCCGCCACCACCAAGAGAAGAAGAACCTACCGGTCCACCCGTAGTTATAGGATTAGCACCATGTTATGAAAAGAAAATATTTCGTATTAGAGATAATGATCCAACCATGAATCATTTATTCATAGGCACCTGTATCTCCGAAAAGGCATGTAAGCAGTTAGGTAAATGGCTAGGATCAAACACATGTTATATTTCTGTATTGGAAAAGCTTATATGAGAGGTGTATCCATGCGAGAACTTTGCAAAGGATTACGTCATAATAAATCAATTAGGGAGTTGGAGATTGGAGATAATACTATCAAGAAGGAGGAGATGTTAAGTCTTGCACCCTTTATTGTGATGAATCCAAGCCTCCGCACATTATCAATCGAAGGTTGCTTGGGCAAATGCGGCGTCAAATTATTATCCACTGCACTTGCATCAAGAACACATAGTGTAGAAAACGTTTCTCTTGATGGTAATTCCATGGGTGGTGGAGAGTCGAAGGAGAAGGGAACCTTTGATACATTTATCATGGCATTGAGTAAGAATACCCAATTACGACGCTTATCACTTATGGGAAACCAAATTGGTGAACAAGCTTGTTGGGCGTTAGCAACATTACTGAAGGACCCCGCGTCCAACCTCAAAAGCCTCATCCTTCGTCACAACTACATTGATGACAGATGTGCTGCTATTCTGGCAGATGCGCTATCGAACAATACACAACTGAACAATATGGACGTCGACCGTAACGAGAGGATGACACCAAAGGGATTAATGAAGTTTTTGAATTGCCTTTGTAGGATTCCCAGTTCAACTATTACTCTCAATGTGAGTTGGATATGTCCCCGCACTGGTGTAGAAAAGAGTTCACGTCTCAAGATCAAGCTCAACGAGCCGTTACATCGTCTGGGCGTACAACTGTATTCAGATCCAAGGTGGGGTTATACTGTCGAGGATATGCCAAAGGTTAAGGTTGTAAAGGAACGGTGTAAATTGGTTTGGAGAGAAATTCCATTTTATTACAACATGAGGGACGGTGATTCGTTGCGTATCATTCTTGAGGCTGATGGGATATATGCTCCTCCAAATCTTTTAGATATGAGTGGAGGACAGTGTATTAGTCAAGGTAGTCTACAAGATACCGCCACTAGTTCTAACCATACTCTTACATGTTTGGGTCATGAAACTGCGTTGAAACGGGCATTCATCCATGGACCATTACTGCGTGAATGTTTGGATTTGAACAAACGAAAGGACAAGAACTCCGCTGCAAGGATCAAAATGTTTAGGGTACATGTTCAGTACAATTTGAATTACTTACAGTTTGTTGATATGGACACCAGGTTGATGCCTCGTGTGCTTGCTTGGATGGAAAGGGCACTTGGAGTAAATGATAATGACCGTACCTATTTTGCTCCTCCACCTCCTGAACTTATGAGATTCAATACAAGATACAAGCTCATCCGCAATTCACCACATTTATTTGAGTGTTGAGGGGCATTATGAGTAGATACTACAGAAAGTATCATACACACGTGATCCGACATTATATAGTAATAAAGAAAAACAAGCAACAGAGCAAGATAGACTGGGCTAGAAGAACCAAGAGAGTCTGCATGTTAGTTCTTCAGGGACATGTACAAAAGACAAGATATAAGATACCCCAGTTGATACTAGTTTAGTTTGGTTTAATTCTATAACCATACTTCAAACAGAATGTCTAAGTACTCCATAATGGCACGCGATGTTCGTCTTAGCATGATATTGCGCTACCATCTCACATGTTTTGCATCAAAGACATGTAAAAGACATAATCTAAGAAGGTCATGAGAAAATAGATAAGCCCTCACTATTAGCAATACATACCTATTCAACATAGCATACCTAGCAGAATTTGAGTTCATCCATCCATGCCGCTATCACCACATACAGCTATACCACCGCCGCCCCGTCGTAGATCATCTAATGCGGATAAGGCGGTGTCGGGTATGAGCGGCGGCGGCGATATGACTCTCACAACACAACAAACAACATCAACAATATCTCCACCACAAACTCCAACATTGCAACAGCGTTGTTCTCAATTACATACCTCACTAATGAATTGTACAATAATAGAATTGCAAACATTATCAAATCAATTATCATTGGATACAACAAACTGCAATAATAAATTAGATTATATCAACTTGATAGAAAACTTTAGTCGATCGAAGAAGAAGGCTGATACTAGTGTAGACGATGATGTCAATTGCAAATGTGATAGTAACATACAGTCTACACCACCAATAAATATAGACAATCAACAGGAGCAGATAGATGCTGAGCATATGAATGATCATAATACACCAGATGATATACTACCACAAGATAATGATTACAGATCACATTTACAAACACAATTACATACAACACTTCAATCATTATCCCTTATAGAATTACAATCATTAGCAACACGATTATCAATTGATTATTCCAATTGTTTACATGATAAGATTGATGAAAACTTTATACAAAAAGGTGTCATTCAAGATGGTAGTGAAGGAGATACATCAAGTGATGAGAGGAAAGAGAATGCAATAATAGAAAAGTTGGCACGACAACATGTTATGCAGTTGATAGAAGAGAGAGCATTGAACTTACCAATTGTGTTAGAATGTGGTAGTTCTAATACTAATATTACAGATGATGATGGTATGAATGGTAAAGATGATGACGATACATCAGTTATAAGTGCAATAACGACATATACTTGTTTAGTCAACTCAGCAAAGCAAAACAGTAATCATACTTCAAATGTTGATAGCACTGAGTTAGCAACTGGATATGATAATAATCATAATACATTGTCAAATAACTACCGTGAATATCTGCAAAGTATTCGAAATGGTGGATACGAAAGTTATGAAGGAAATAATGGAAGTGATAATAATGTTGTTAGATTATTGAGTCACAAAGAAGAAGAAGCCGACGAGGTTCAGAATGAGAACGAGGTACAAGCGGCAGTCGATTACAGTGAGATATCGAAAGAAGAACAGGTGGTACATCAAATGAAGACTGTCCAGCCTCTTGAGATTGTCAATGGTAGCTCTCCACTCTGTCCTCCATCATCTTTGATACAGGTCACTGGAGCTGCAGTGCAGTCTTCTTCTCAGTATCCTATACCGCTGTCGCCGCCACCACCACCACCGCGTAGACAAAAGATGAACCAGAGGGTACCAGTAGCTGCCAATAATGGAGTGATTCCGAAAGAACAACAACACTTTCATCTGCCTCCGCCACCGCCGCCACCGCCGCCTCCGCCAAGAAGAAATGAAGGCAGAAGTTTAATAGAGTCATCTGTAATCGACAACAAATTCTCACCTCCAAAGTCGACAATCGGTGATAGTAAAGCTGCATCAATATCACAGACTGATATATATGTGACAAACGAAGCATCCCAAAAAGCGGACACCGAGATAGATAATGACAAACAAGAAGAATTCTTGGATGCTATGAGTGAACTGGCATTGCAAATCAATGGTACACTCATGGATATAGTACCAACAGCAGACGACTCTCCTCAATCCAATAACAATAAGCAAGAAGAGTTTGACATAGATAGTCTTATACCAAAGAATCCTTCCCATAATAGAAGTACTGAAGAATGTATGATTAAAGAACAGTACAAAGAATATTTATACCCAGATGACGAATCCTTAAATGATTCTAGTTACAAACTACATATGAAACAAGTTGTAAATGAGACATCTACCGATACCAACAAGTCTGACAGGCACAGAGGGCAGAATAGACGATCAAAGAAGAGTTCTAGAAAGAAGAAGTTAGAAGTCTTATCATCGGTAAGTGAATCTACAACTGCACTCGATACATCAAGTGCATCTTCAGCATCGGATAGTGACAGTAGTGATAATAGTGAAAGTGATGATGACAAGCTAACAGATCAGACTTCAAAACTTGTGGCCAACTTGCAAGATTACATTTCCAATATTTAACTAATAAATGTAGAATAGTAAGTCATAAGTAGAGCTATCTAAGACGAGCTACACCCATATGTCTAGCCAGACCCGGCTTGGGTAACCACTCTATCAGCTTCCATCCTGTACTATCCATTTCCACATTCGCCGCTTCTTCATCTCCTCCAGGTATATTCTCTAACCTATCAACAAAGCAAAGATATGACAACGATTGACTCCTTCTCTTGTTCAATATACTACTGCAAATGTCTAACAGTGCATGTGGCACACCCTCGTCTAGATATATCATTACACCCTCAAATATTATTATATTGTGCACATCCTTGTTGTCTGCATTATCATTTAGAATGATACTTTCAAGAGCACTTCTTGTATCATTCAAATTGTTAAAGTCTACTGGAATCAACTTTGGATAATCACTTTGTATATCTTGTAACCATGGTCTTCTTTTGAATAATCTAGTTTGCAGCAGTTGCGTCTTAGCCCGAACTACTTCAGGTAAATCAAGCTCAAAACATTCTAAATCATACTCATTTGATGTGATATTGTCAAATGCATTCTTCAATGGCGGTTCCACAAGTTCTCGTCTATTCCACCATCTTGTTCTTGTTTGTCTCTTTCGTTTCAGTATATCATAATGAGGTATATCGGCATTTTGCAGCAGAGACCTTTCAAGTAGTTTGATACTACGGGTATCATATCCCCCGCCCATTACTATGAGATTGATCGTCTTTTGTTCCATTATACCTGTTGCATTATGTACTTCTTCGTTCATTATAGAATTGATTGCTTTAGCCACTGATTTGTCAAGGTACGCAGTTCTGGAAGATGCGCGTTTCAAAGTTTATGAAGAAGGAGAGAGATGAGAATAACTTCTGTTAGTACATCTGGTTTGCAAGGGCAGTCAAATAAAGGCAATGGAAGACCAAATGAAGTATTCCACTTGTCGAGACTTAATATTGAACACAAGCATTCACATGATAAAACAATACTAACGCGGACTTTCCTGATCTCAACATTAGCATGATGCAACCGTGGATAGAATCTACATATTCTTCGATTCACAATCCATCGTGTTATTGATGGTAGTAAATCATATGATAGTTGATAATCATAGACTGGTGATGTTCTATCATTCCCTGCTATTGCCTTCCACCACAAACAAGCTAATGCCAATTTGCTATCCTTAGGTTTGCAACCATCAAACTTATGCAATATCTTCATCATGAATCTATGTAACTTCCATGCACGCTGCCATTCTTGTTTTGTAGCTTCTCTTGTTGGCTTAACATTTACTGTATTGGCAGCATCGGCCGGAGTCAGAATTGTTGAATTTTCATACTTACTACCCCGTATTATTGTTGATGATTTGTTGCTATTGAAAAGTCGATTTAGTATTGACTTATTCTTGTTGTTGATAAGAGGCTTGCCGTCAACTGTAATATCATTATCATGATTTGTTGGTGTTGATTGTAATGTCAAAGTAAATGGATCTATAGATCTCAACACACCCTTGTCAGTCGATGACGAAACAACTGAGGACACAAGAGCTACTGAAGGGGAGAAAGCGTTTGTGGTTATTAATGCCGAGGCCACCGCCATCATCACCGATAACATACTAGATGATGCCATCGCTAATACCGATATCCACATTAGCTCTTAGTTTATCCTTGCTACTGTCGTGATACTATACGCCACTGATAAAGCACCGCCTCATCCTTGAATGAATGAAAATAGTTTTTTTCTAAAAATAGAGTCCGGTATCCACTTCAGATATCCTATTGCGGGTATCCTTGTACTGTGTTCGTGCTTTATTGAGTCCTATTTCAATGAAGTGTCTTGTGGTTTTGTGGTTTGGTCATGGAGATCTATTGTTTCATATCAGCTATCGTCTCATAAAAAAGCAAATCATACAAACAAACATATCAATATCAACTTTATCAATTAATACAAACTTCAAAAAGTTATCCATCAAATATCAAAATGAAATTCCTATCCACCACTTATGTTCTAACAACTTTGGCCTTATCTGCTAGTACTATGGGTGCTAATGCCTACTCTGACGACGATGCTTGTTCGTCTGTGTACCGACCTGTGTGTTGTATGCCTGTAGCTGGGTCATGGTCCGCGATGCAAACTTATCCGAACGAAGATTGTGCTCGAGTTGATGGTGCAATTCTCAACACTTAGTGAAGTTGGACCGAAAGAGAACTTCATCATTAGACGTTTAGGGGATGAAGACTGCAATGCGAATGATGATCCTGTTTGCTGCCGCGATTTGGAATCTCCTAATGAGTGGCGTACTCATCCAAATGATGATTGTGCTCGAGTGGACGGTGTGGATCTCAAAACTTGTTCCGACGGTCCTTGTAACGACGAGCTGGACTTCCTCTCGATAGAGGATTCAGAGCCTACTACTGACGAGCTAGAGTTCATGGACAGCCAGGCAGCAAGCCGTAGGGGTAGGAGCTGTAGCTTTCCCAGCCGTAGTACATCATCCTCTGACTGTCACCGCCGTGAATTCTGTGCTTTAGACATTGGAAGCTGCCCCACATCTCGAGGAACTCAGCGTGGTACTTGTTTGCCAACTAGAGGTGATGTTACTTACGAGTATGACCCTGTGTGTGGGTGTGATGGTAGTAACTACCCTAATCTTTCAGCTGCTGATGCAGCCGGTGTAAATGTTCGTAGCTATGGGCGTTGCCGTCGTGATAGTTTTACTAGTACCAGCAAGTCGAGCAAAAAGCGTCGTAGCTCTACCACCACAAGTAAGTCCAGTAAGAAACGTCGAAGTTCAAGTAGTAGTACAAGCAAGTCGAGTAAAGCCCGAATGGAGTTTGCATATGAGTAACTTCAAACTGACACACTAGGCCGATGATCATGTATTGAAATAGAACTATTGTAACTTTGTAATGTAATAATGAATTGATGAATACTACCCATATATTCTTCTGACTTATTCCTCTTTAGCTTAGGTTTGATTCATCTCAACATCTCCACAGATGGTTTATCACCAGGTGTAATGACCATGACATTATTGATATTTTCAGGTATCGCGTATATTTTCCCATCACTACCAACAAACCCGCCTTGCCATTTATCATCAATGTCTTGGAAATCTTCACCAACATAATCTATACTCAGTGGAGTATTTGGATCAGTATTGACTCTTAAGATGCAGTCCATATCAGCAGGTACAGCATAAAAGCAGTCATCAATTGAACTTAATACACCGCCTTGCCATTTGTTAATACTGTGAGGGACGGTACCAAATGTAATTGCTTCATTCTTGATTGGATCTATTCGTAATATCGTTGTTGCATCGCTAGGCATACCATAGATGCATCCGTCTGCACCATAGCTGCCTCCCAGCCACTTGTATTGAAGATCAGGAGAGTCAGTATCATTCTCATGACGATGAATAGGGATAGTAGTCACACGCCATGATTGATCATCGTCATTATCTTCTTCTCTTGGGTTGGTATCTATACAAAGTACCTCATTCGAATGTGCAGGAAATGCATATATGACACCTGTACTCTTTGCTAACAGGCCGCCATGCCATTTCCATCCGCTTTCAGGGTAGTTTCCAATTACTTCTACTGAGTCTGTGTTGGGATTAATACGGAGGACTCCTGTTGCTGTATAAGGTGGTGCATATACACATCCATCCAAGCCTGTTATTCCTCCTAAGGTTAGAGATAAAAGATCGGTGAGCAAAGAAAAATGAAGGCATTCCCCCCGCCCTTCACACACAACAACTCTACATACAGACTACTCACCATACCACTTATTTTGGCCATCGCTCAAAGGTTGACCAATCTCTTCTACTCTATCACTTCCATCTAAATATACTTTTAGCACGAACTCGGCATTACTCGGCGGACAATAGATAGCAGCTACACCATCCTTATTAGTACTAACAGCGCCACCATGCCACATCCATCTACCTCTATCAACCTTTTCAACACGTTCCTTCCATGGAATTGGATTTGATTTATAATAACTTGGTTTATTTGGTAGTGGTAATACAGTAACTTGATGTGTAGATAATTCTACCTTCAACACTCCTTGTGTACTCCACGCTGGTATACCATATAAGCATCCATTGTATATAACTCCTCGCAACCATTTAAATTGCCCTTCATGAAATTCATTTGGCAATGGTATTGTTGATATCTCAGCGGGTATCTCTTCCCCATCAGTATTAGTATAAGAGGGTGTAATACATATGATCTGATGTGAATGTGATGGTATGCCATATATTTTACCAGTGTTGGGATCAACTGCACCTCCTAGCCATTTATGCTTGCCTACGAATGTCGTTTCGGGAGGACCTCCATTCTTTGCAATACGATCATTACGTCTTGCTAATGCTGCTTTCTTTTTGGCACGCTTACGTTGTCGACGTTCGTCTGCAGATGTTAGTTGTGATGGATATTGTTCTGATGCTGTCATTATATTTTTAATAAGTTGCAATCTTTGTTTTTTATTATATCGATACGAAGAATAATATAAGCAGTAGTATGGGTGATGGATGATGAAGGCAGATATAAACTCAAAGTAAGTGATGAAGATACAAAGTAGCAGTAAAGCGGCGGTGCAAGGAAATTTCAGAATCATCAACTATTCTAATAGATGAATCTATTCACAACAAAGGCCGATGTATAATAGTCAGTGGTTGGTATGGACTAATAATACTCGTGGTAGCGAGGATGTTGGGTACCAGGTAAGAGGGGGAGAGATTGTTGATGATAAATAAAGATGATGGTGTCGTTGACTGTTGACTCGCTAAATATTGAGTCCTCTCGGTATCCAGTATCCCCTCGATCTCATATCATACACAGAAAGGTAATGTATATATATTTATATAGTCTTACCTCTATGAGTTGAACTGTATTACAGATGTCGTGTGTAGGATACCAATCGCCAAAAATGATGGACATATGTCTTTTTATTCAGAATTATTTCTTCGTTTATAGTGAATCATGGTAATTAGCCCACCTGCTGAGCATACTACTAGCCTTTCTCTTGATAGCCACGATATACATGTAAAGTTATATAGTGTGAACATTGCAATCTTAAACTGTATTGTTACAAATACAGCATACAAAACAACTCTATAATTTGAGTCCAATTTCATTGCAATTGCAATATCCCCTTCTAAATTATTATTATTATCAACCATCATCATCATCAGCCACTATGAACGTTATTCTTCAAGATGTCGATATGCAAAGTAATATCTTTGAACCAGCCTCTCCTATGATGGATGATAGCAGTAAAAGCACAATGTCTCGAGTAGTCTCAGATCATCGGCTAGCCGATGTGGTGCCCGATACAGATATGTCTCCTCCTGTCGTCGGAACATTCTCCATCGATGACTCAATCAGTGGTAATTGTTTTAGCAATATAGAGCACAAGTATCATATAGATGGTACTTTATTAGGGGAGGGCCATCATGGTAAGTTGTTTGGTACCGACCGATTATCCTTGACCTATGCAGAATTATGATATATGCTCACATCTTATGCACTCTTAATCATCTCCCTTCAATATAGGTTCTGTGAGATCATGCATCAATCGTTCTACAGGACAAAAGTATGCCGTCAAGTCGATATCAAAGAGTGACCCTAATGTCAAGCCGGGTGGATTGGCAAGGGAGATAACGCTGTTACAAGAGATGGAGCATGAGAATATCATCCAGCTCGTCGATCTATTCGAAGATTCAGATTATGTGCATATTGTTACTGATTTGTGTATGGGAGGAGAACTATTTGACAAGATTGTAGAGAAGAGTGCCGAAGACAATGGATGTCCATGTTTTCGAGAAGAAGAGGCCTCAAGAATAATACACCAAGTACTCAAGGCAATTGAATATATGCACAAGAAGAATGTAGCTCATCGTGATATCAAACCAGAGAACATACTGTTCGATAGTAAGGATACCGATTCTCCAATCAAGATAATTGACTTTGGTCTATCTAGGAAGCATCTTTCAAAGAAGAATGCGCCCATGACCACGATTGTAGGAACACCCTACTACATTGCACCAGAAGTTCTCAAGAAGAGCTATGACAAGAGTTGTGACCTATGGAGTGTTGGTGTCATCGCATACATTATACTCTGCGGGTACCCGCCTTTCAATGGTCGTTGTAACGATGAAACTCACGCAAGTGTCCAAAGAGGCAAATACTACTTCCCCATTGAAGAATGGAAAGACATAAGCCACGAAGCAATGGACTTCATCCATCGTATGTTGCAAATGGATCCTCGAAGACGAATGAGTGCCAAGGAAGCCATGAATCATCCATGGATCCTCAAGCACAATACGAATACAAGTACTTCTGATGATGATGATATTTGCATGACAGAAGAAGTTGTACAAGTTACAAGTCATGAGTATTTTCCTCATTCACCTTCTTTGGAAGTTGTATTTCATGAGCCGCCACCTGTAAGAAAAGCTATTGCCGTAGTGTCACCGACTCCGTCAATAAGGAAGGTTCGAATGTCCTCTTTTTATCACTAGACAGAATATACAAATATATGTCCAGTCCCTGAACAGTCCCTGTAAAATACAAATAGGTAATAGGTACAGTTATTGAACATATAGATGTAAACATAATGTTTAGATTCACTTAATGAAAACCTTCTACTACTATAACCTATACTTTATCCACCTTCATGTCATTAATTTATAAGAACTCATTCATTGTCTTCAATATGACTTTTATGTCATCTGGTCTTGACAATCTGTGATCTCCTCCATCCAACAATCTCACAGTAACATCCATTGCACGATACTTTTCCCGCAAAACTTTTACAGCATTTGTGACTGTTTCCAAAGGTACTACATCATCACCTATCCCGTGCAGGAAACGAACGGGACAACTCAATGTGTTATTAGAATGTTCATCTGATAGGTTTTGACATAGTAGATAATCATTTCCGCTTTCGTATAAGGCTCGAGAGAATGGGTACGGCTCGGCCAAGTAGGGCGAATAAACATTTACAGTTGGATTATTATCATCCTCTTTTGATAGAATGCATTGATGTTGCTCCTTCGTCATCTTTTTAAATGTGTGATATGTAAAGTCAATAGCAGATCCTATACCAATGATACCAGATATGCAATTTGGTCTCTCCAATGCCATTTGCAGCTATCCAAGCACCAAGCGATGACCCTACAAGCACAATTTTAGGACACCACTCGACACTACTATCCATGTTCACTGCAACATCTATCATTTGTCGCGAATCTTCCATCCAATCATGCATTGTACAATCAACAAAACTACTAGAACTATTACCATGACCTCGATAATCAAAGCAAAGATAACCAGCATTGTTTTCTTTTGCAAATTGTTGTATTGCTTGAGATTTTGTACCAGACATGTTACTTAGCAATCCATTCAAAAGTATAACTATAGTTGTAGGGGAAGTAGTATTAGTTGATGGTGCATAGTATCGATATGCTAGGCGGACAGTTTGATTCACGTCGTTAAATTCATGGTATTCAGTTGGCATTTGATCAAATGCCAGCGGTAGTTCTTGATTGTCATTGGAGCTGTCGCTTTGCAGCAAGCTACAATATATAGCATTATGCCTACGTGCTATATTTGAGCGAGTCCCTTGATGAAAAGCAATAACGATGTAGCATGATATTATGACAATAGTTGCAATGAGTTGTAGCAGAGGATATCTTATCACATGTAAGAAGTGCATAAGATATGCTCATTGTATTTATTAATTATATTAAATACAATATTAAATAGAACAGCTGTCTCCCAGCCCCATTGTACAATAAATTGACAGAGGGCAACAAGTCATACTTATCATATCACCCCCTTATCAGACCGCGCCAAAGATAGCCGCCATTTTAGAGGCCGCCAAAATTAGTATTAAGATATGGTATGGCTTCTGTCTCTGCTCGCTTCTGTCTTTCGATATTATTTTTGCCCCCAAACAGTAATACCAAGACAATTGTTACGCATGTAAGTATTTATAAGTGTGTAACATTTGTCTCTCTTATCAGCATTCGATCAGTTTTTTCTTTCAGCCTATTTTTTAAATATCAAACATCCCCCTCCATCTCTCTCATTCAAAAAGTAGCCAACGATTATTGATGTAGATGTATGGGCTCATAGTTTACAACAATAGCAGCAACAACAATCTACAACTAATATATTTATTAACTCAAAATAAACACAATGGTCGCCGCCGAGTATAACCGAGGATCTTCTTCCGCCAATGCCAATGTGAGAGTATCATCTACCATCGTCGATACGAGCATTGAGAGTACCATCAACCATCGTAGTAGGGGTATATTTCGTGCTACCAATACTAATCAAGTTAATGGCAACACTGTCAACCATCAAGAGCCTACATCTTCATCAGCATCGAGTAGATGCAGTGGTGGTGGCATCCTCCAATGCCTCTCGTCATTTACTCTGAAACCGATCGATGGAGAGTCGTCCATAGATGTAGAAGAGCTCGTTAATGATGATGAACATCATCACTCTCCCTCTCCCATGCATAGACAAAGACAACAGCAACAGTCATTCCAATCTATCTTCCGTCGTCCGATATGCGGTACGAAGCGAGGTTTTGAAAATGAGGACGACGAAGACGATGAATATCTGTATTGCAATGAACCGTCCAAGAAACGAAGATGCATTGCTCCGTCGATATGCCGATCTAACCCTATCGGTTCTACCAGTAGCACTGACAATGGATATGAAGATACACTGCCGCCGCTAAGCACCATATCGACATCATCTTTATCTGTATCTCCTCTAGCATGGTCATCTTCACCCTACACCGCCTTGTTTGTCGAGGCTGAAGCTGTACCTGTGATGAATGATAATACAAGATATTTGAATCACCCGCTCTCCTTCGAGACATCATTGCCCAGTGTAATTTCAGACGAGGATATGTCTTTGACCAAGAAAGAAGAAGATTGCTAATAGCTGTTTGTATGTGTTTGTTGTATCGACAAGGAAAGCTTAAGTGTATTCCCTTGTCACTATAATAGAGATAAGTAGAACTATTGTAAAGAAGAAATATTGCTAGCATTTATGAACATGTGCAATCTACCTAGGTGTTAATAGCAAATGCCTGTTTCTCACGCTTGCCACGAGGATAGACCCTATATGCAAGGTATTGCAATATTGTATCCTTTACGGGCCCAGGCACGTCAATACAACAGCCTCGACGATCTATATCATTGTGTTTGATTTCTTCTGCTCTACATTGTATCCCGGCTTTCCAAAATGCCAGTTCAATTGTTGTTGTTGCCTCCTTCACTTCGTAATAGTCGAGTACACTAATAATTTTGTCGAGGGGTTCTCTCACTACTTTCCAATTGACTCCATTAATGCCCATACCATTAGATGGTATCAGCAACTCACCATTACTCATTTCTACTCCACGGATTGCATTGATTTTGTTCGTAATAATCTTTCTTTGATTGGACACTTCAATAATACTTTCCAAACGAGTTGATAGAGACGGGAGTTTAAACCTTTGAAAAGACAGACAGTGGCTAAATACCGATGTTCCCATATTATGAACGCCTTCATCAAGTAGTACCACCTCTCTCAAACTCCTACAACCTTTAAATGCATAATCCTTAACTTTCTGTATCCTCTCGTTGAGCACTACCACCCTCAAATTTTCACAACCATTAAATGCCCACATTCCAATAGTCACTAAAGTGGATGGGAAGGTTATGCTTTCTAATGAAGGACAATGCTCAAATGATTGATTTCCAATCTTCTTGAGCCCGTCATTGAATACCACTTCTCTCAACTTTGTACAATAATGAAATGCAAAACTATCGATTTCAATGAGAGTAGAAGGGAAATTGATACTTTGTAAAGATGAACAGTCCCGAAATGCACTCGAACCAATCTTCATCAGACCTTCATTGAATGATATTTTCTTTAATTCTTTGCAATTATGAAATGTACTGGCAGGGATGTCAGTGATACTAGAATGAATCTGGACTTTAACCACATCTTTTGGAACCTGACCACTCCCCGTATACATATAAACTTCATCTGCTGTTGCTGTTGTTGATGTATCGGTGCTTTCCATAATTATATTGGTCTAACTTTTGTAATAATATGATACGATTTAGCTAATTTTAGTAATAGTGATATATTGCTCTGTTGTAATATGTAGTTTGTTTTAGTTCTCAATATATTAACTAACAGTCTTTATCGGTGCATCAGATTAATTTTCGTTAGAGTTATACTGAAACATATCTGGTTCTTCTCGGATATCCGTACCATTATCGAAGAGTAGAATGAGATAAAGATTACTTTTATATACTATACTATAGATGAGGCGTCAATGATACTACTAATACTTCTCTCCCTCCCCTTAGCCGATAGAATCAACACCACTCTTGAAACGGTTGGACTATTTTATTCGTAGAGTTAAATTATTAACCCTTGAAGTTGCAGAGTACAAATGACCCCAATAGCAGGCCTTTGATTCACTCATTGAATGAAGATGAAGTCGGGTGAATGAGATATTAGATATCGTGGTAGGTTTTGATTGGATAACAACACGACAGTAATATCAATATGTTTATCTATACACTACTTTCAATTGTCATCCTCTTCTTTTCGGCTGAGGCGTCAGCCAATGAAGATGCAATTCTTTTTCAAACAATTTCAGACTCCATTGCAATTCAAGACGATCCTACAGCTCCTGATGAAGTATGTCTCCATGGTAAGGCATATGCCATGGCAGATGAGGGCGATGGAGACTATTTAAAGATAGTACCAAACAAGTAAGTCGATGTGTTGTGACGGCTGTTTATGTGTGTATATGTAATGTGCATATCATGTGCATACAATATCTATTGCAATGTCGTCTAACACTATGACTACATATAATCCTCTTCCTCATATTATCCATCCATCCCATAAAATACCAACAGATGGCACTCCGGAACAATACTATTTGGTAAAAAGAAGACAGGATATTATTGCAAATTGGGGGACGGATCTCGTCCAAACCTCGGTCTTTACTCACATCTAACATTCCAAGCAAAGGCCTATAACTTCAATCCGTCACTAGATTGTAATCCTCGACTAGATTTCTACGGTGGTTCATGGCCACGCAAAACATCGAATCAAATTATATTAAGTAATCAATATGTATTAGAAGTAGATGAGTTGGTAGATTATGAATATCGCACGGTAGTTATCCCAACAGATGATTTAAAGACTTCAAGATTTTCCATTAGATCAGATACAAAAGTTAACTTTTAGGAATTGTGGTGGTATGAGTGGTCAACGGTATGATTTACAGAATATTAAAATGACTGATAATCCTCCTACTGGTGCTGGAGGGGGTGTTGAGACGTCGGCACCTACTGAAAGTTCAACAACACTATCCCCAACATTACGAGCAACTACATTAAGTCCAACGCTTAAACCCTCTACTTTAGCTCCGCAGACTTCTCACCCATCAAAAGTACCCACGGATGTACCATCTATTGGAACTTTAGAGGATTTAGTAGTGTATGATAGTTTAAGTGATGGCTATTCTGTTGAGAGTAGTGATCAAAGGTAAGAAATAGAGGCAAAGGTGGAAGATTTGATATGCTTATCTTGTGGCCAAACTTACGCTCATCTTCCTATCATTGTCTTCCTCTTCCCCTAACCTTCCCTTATACAGTTGTCTGTACAATAATCACAAGGGGTTATCTACTCAAGCTACCGACCCACAAGATGGAGATCACATGATCATTGAACCCGACCCTTGGCGACCTGGAGGTATATCTTTTGGTTGTCTAGCCAAGACGGATGGCGTATGTACTCACACATGCTTTCAAGACGGATCATATCCAGATTTTTCACCATATAGTGCACTTACATTTCAAGCAAAGCTTGATAATGGTGAGGCCTTAGTTGAGGAATGCAAGCCAACACTCCTGTTATACGGTGGTGGTTCTGGCTCGTCCATCAAGGAAAGTAATCGTATCGTCCTTCAAGGTACTTATGTTGATGAAGGAAGTCTTGTTGCTGATGAATACAGGCAAGTAGTCATCCCAACACAAGATTTACAAACTAATTGGGATTTGAGCGGAGTGAAGCAGCTCCGTTTCTTATCATGTGGTACAGAAGTGCCAAGCCAACCACTTCTGAAGGTGAAGAATGTTAGACTAACAATTGATCCGCCATCTGTGCGAAGCCAGTCGCCTACGAATTCTCCGACCGTGCGCGTCACAGACGACCAGTCATTAGCCACACACTTTTACTATCACAATGGATGGTATCCATTGGTGAATAAGAGCGTTGGAACATGGCTTTATGCTACCGATAATGCCTGGCCAGACGTGCCCGACAATGCTCCTGACGGCGAATACTCAATAGTAATTCCATCTGGATCTAGTGTTGCCTACTCTGGCTCAACTACATCAGCCAAGTTGAATCAAGTAGTTGTAGAAGCTGGTGGTAGTCTTGAAATCTCAGCAAGTGATGATGTGCAGATAAGTCTAACACTTGGTACCCTTCGTGTTGAGGAAGGAGGTACATTAAACATTCTAACTGATGCCTCGTCTTCTACAATCGATATTCAGTTTCATGGAGACATTGATCATGATGCTGATCCTACTGAAATGCTAAATGGGTTGGTATCATTCGGTGGAACCGTATTGATTGAAGGAAGAGAAAAGTGTAGCAAAATGGAGAAGATTCTACAAGCCTCAGCTAGTAGCTCAACTATCTCTTTGGCAGGTAGTGGAGCAACTGATTGTTGGAGTGTGGGTGATGATGTCGTCTTGTCTGACACCCAAGTTGGACTGGATTCTGGTCACTATGACTTTATCCCAAGTGTATACAATACAACGACGGATTCACAGCTTGAAATAGCTTCGATCGTAAGCCTCGAAGTAGTGGACAATACGACGGTAATCACCCTTGACCATGCCCTTACTTTTGATCACTTGGCTGGATCACATGTAGCCATGGTCAGTCGCTCGATCACTCTTCGTACTTCCCCATCAAGTGCTGTTCGTGGTCATATCCTTCATACTGGATATGGGGCATTTGATGTCAAGAATACTCGAGTAGAGGACATGGGTAGAGCTGGTGTTGAGCCCTTCAATAATACAGTACTTGAGGTTGATACAAGTGTTGATGTAGGAGATGGACTTGCCAAGATGAACGTGGTTTCTCGAGGTACAAACCAAATTGCACGGTATGCTTTACATGCTCACCATAGCTTGGTACCTATGGAATTTAGTGGGAATGGTAAGTCTGTTACTTTCGTTGACTACTTTCTATGTGACCACTTACACTCACTATATCCTTCTACATCTCTATAGTAATCCTTGGTGGCAAACGATTTGGGATCGTCGCCCACAACTCAAGAGTATCAATCCTAAACAATGTTGTTGTGGCCGTCGAGGGTACTGGGATCTTACTCGAAGACGGCACTGAGACGGGTGACGTCAAGAACAATTATATTGTCGGTGATGGATCAGGAAGTGGAGAGTCTGATTCGCAACGTTTTACTCCAGTCAAGGAGCTGAGTTCGGACATGGAAATTTTGGTATATGGTCCAGGACGTGCTACTCGTCTATTGAAGATAATGTAGCGGAAGGTGTATTCGGAGAGTCACCATATGCCTTCTTCTTACATATCAACTTCATGGAAAACAGACGTGTACCTAATGTGACTGGAACTCCTACCGAACTTGTTGGTAAGACGCGAGGTGAAGTTCGATATGATGTGAACGACGACTTGATATCTCTCAATACCTATGGTTCATTCAAGGGTAATAGCTGTCTTGGTACATACAAGCGAGCATTTGGAGCCAACTACTTTCTAATGTCTCCGCCGTATCCTCAAGGGCATTTGCTAGAAGACTTTGATGTTGTATCATTGGGCAAGTCTGGTGCAGGGTTCAGCTTTGGACACAGTAGTAGATTTACAATCACAGGATCATTAGATGCTATTGCTGATGATAATACTATTGTCGGAGTTGCTGTATCAAACGGGAATTTGACCGTGCATGATTGTGACTACAGCTATAACAATATCGAAGTGCTACGATCTGGATGTATGGAATGCTTTACAGAACAAGATAATTGCAATGTCTTTGGCTAACTGATTGCTGTTATGTAATGATATAATACTGTTTGAAACTATTTAGTAAATAATATATGTTGGACAAAAGAATCTTACTATTTATAAACATCTACATATATACTTAAGAGGAATCTTTCATTTCTATCTATCTATCTCCATACGAAACATTTGAAGTAAAATGGCAAACCAGATTACCACTAAAGCCTGTCATAGTTTTCTTTGCCACTGCCTCTGGGTATTAACCCCCGAAGATTAATCCATCATTGAACATAATAACTTCCACCACCTAAGGAAACTCCATAAAAAGGCTCCTCCACACCTTAATCCTTATCTTCCATTACACACAGGTTTCATATTCATGCAAATTATAAAAAAAGTGCCGTGAACACAAACAATAAGAAGAATAACAATCCAGCAAAGAAATTAGGTGTAATATTGCCTTGCAGGTGACGTCCGTGTTCATTTAAGTGTGACCCAACGTATTCTTAAGTTTTGCAATCGATAAAGTGTGGTATCTTGAATATGTCACACACTCTCATAAAATGAATCCGTTCAATGGCTGCTCAAACATGGCATACATACTATGTCCGTCCTCTGAGGCAATTGATTGTCAGTTGCTGCTATGTACTAATTTAATGTGGGTGGTCGTTATCTGTTGTAGAAGTCGGCGTTAACGCGGAGGCCGCATATGGACATACTATAATATCAGAAGCCCTACATCATCAAAAACAAAGATTGCCAGTCGCACTATGTCATCATCACACGAGATTCAGCGTTTATTGCAACAACAACGTGAACAAATAACAACACGTATATCCCAACTTGAACAGATCATATCCAACCCAACCTCTGGTCAAATTGTCATACAAAGTGCACGTGTCGAATTAGCACAACTAAGAGAACATCAAAAGACTTTTACAAATACTAAACAGAATAAAGAATTAGCAGATGTTAAAGAAGATGCCATCGCTTCCAAACTTAAAGGAAAGTTAGAATACGCTCTATTAAAAGCAAAGGAAGATAAGGTACGATATGAATTAGATATACATCATCAATTATTAGAACTTCGGAATAATGCATTACTACAACAAAGTAATGCCCAACAACGTACGAATAAGGCACAATTATTTAGTAATGAGGCTATATCATCACAACAGCAGTGTG
>Ga0214477_100304_pt1 | contig 35456 bp, 27 predicted proteins | sample M1_20Mar14CPVII9_FD_165058 | JGI IMG/M metagenome (GOLD analysis project Ga0214477, IMG submission 165058) | Marine eukaryotic communities from Monterey Bay, California, United States - M1_20Mar14CPVII9sort6BwellC16 | ecosystem: Environmental > Aquatic > Marine > Unclassified | place: USA... | reverse complement strand
TTAGTTGCAATCCAAAATAATGCATCAACAATTTCAGCAGAGCCAGGAGATCGATTGTTTTGTTTGCTTCTTTACCACGCATCTATGAAGAGAATATTGTAGCAAGTATTGTAGACTAAGAAAATTGTAGTGGAATATTCTTATTCCTTATGTTGCATTGTTGAGTAGTAGTAACTATCATAATCATGTGATGTTGACATATCTTGTGATCATTTTTGCAATCTCATATTATTGCAACTACCCGGCCTTGATGCTTGCACGACAACACTGATAGAGTATATAGTGCTAATGCCTCATATATACAACTTTTTTGCAACAATTGACGCTAATATTGCCTCCATATCAAATAGATTCCATCATCTGCCGCATGTTTATTTAGATTTGTTGAGGAAGATACCGGCCAATAAAAATGACAACTCGAATTCAACTACCAATCAAGTATGCCGCACACTACTAGAGTGGTGAATTCCCTTGTGTTCTAATACGATAAGTTGATGGATGGTTAGAGTTAGAGTTCATTGTTATATGGACATTGGTCTTGATATTGATGGGTTAGGTTAGAGTTTATGGTATATAAAGATATTAACAAATAATAATGACAGGCGATGAGGATACAACACAACAAACACTACTTCGAAAGGGAGGCAAACGTCGTCGTAACTTTGACAATCTATTTTCAACTGTTCTACCCCGAACAGCCAACGCTATCGATTCCAATTCAATGCTAGCCGATCTACCAAACTCTGCAAAAGAACAAATCAAATCATATATATTAAATCGATCTCCTGGCTCTGCTGAAATTGTTGATGCATTATTTTGGATTGCAACTAATTATCCAAAACAGTTACGTACTAAGGAACTCAGTGAGACAATTGAAAGTATAACACTGATAGGTGCTAAACTTAATCACTTACTAGCATCATCATCAAATACTGAAAGAAAGAAGAATATGACAATCTATGACCTGGCATGTGGTCATGGTTTGGTTGGTATCTTAGTAGCATATCGATTTCCAGATATCAAGGTAGTTTGTATCGATAAGGAAAGAAGATCATGCTGGAGTACATATATTGATGCATTTGAACGATATGGTGAAAAATCCAAAGATAATGATACCGTAATGTCCAACCTTGAGTTTAGAGAAGGAGACATAATGAACAAGTTTACACCAACATTATCTCCCAATACATCATGTTTTCAACCAAAGATTGGTGATTATCTAATATGCATACATGGTTGTAACGACTTATCTCCATTTATAATACAAACAGCGATTGAATATCAATGTGGCTATGCCGTAATGCCATGTTGTCTAAGAGAAAATTTGTTAGGTGTTAGTACATCAAGCAGTAATCATAACTGGGGTATGGATGATACATGTCGATATTCATTACAGGTTGGTTATTTAGCAGGTAAATATGGTTGTGACAAGATTGTTAGCATATCAAAGTATATTACTAATCGGTATTTGATCATTATTGGTGATTGGTATGACAAGGCAAACAACAATATAATGAAGAACTGAAAAAGAGTATTCAATTAGCAAATACTTATCTCTACTCACTTATATTCATTATGCTTTACTATATATATGTTACATATTGAACTAGAAAAGAAACCAGACAATAGCTTCTTTTGGTCCCTTACTCGGTCCCTTATCCAAACCCATAATACCTTGAAAAGAAACTTGACAATTTGTTGCAACTCGAACCTTTGTCTTGAGGTACTTGAACCTCATCTTTGACTGCTATGACTTTATCAATAACCAATTCATCTTTTGCAAAGCTATACATAACTGGAGAAATGAAGGTACATTTCGAACCACGAGAGCTCTTAATATCGTCCTTGGCCACCAATGTAGTACTAGCAGGGCACTGTCCAAAGTCAACCACTACATCCTTGCCGTCCGTGTTCTCAAGTTGTTGGACGATTCTACAACCAGCCATCATCACATTGTTCTGGAGGACTTCGAACCGTTTGATGTCAGATTCACTAACTCCCTGGCATCTCAAGTAATCGGAATGATTTGCCATGTCCTTACTACATGCCTTGTCATGACCAAGTTCCCAGCTTTCCGATTGGCAGGAAAGGCTACAGTAGCACTCCACATTGCAACCACTGCAGAAATATAGGCTGCCCCTGTCGAACTGTTTCAAGCAATTACAACATGTGGATGAAGTACCCAACTCAATAGAATCCTCGATGAGAGATACTATCTCAGTAGAACATGACTGGGCAGTGTCTAATACCGAAGAGATTTCAGATCTCTTCTCACGTAAAGCATTTGATGTCTTCTTGTGCATTGACATTTCACATAGAGCCTCGGCAATGAGTGTTGATTGTTCAGCCGCTTCATTAGCTGCTAACAAATCTATTAATCCATTTTGAATGGACACTGCAAATCTACTATCACTCATCTGAATATCGTCATTATCGTCATCAAGTCCAAGGATAACCAACATCATTCTCAATGAAAAGTTTGATGACGAGTCATTCATCCCATGCTGAATCAACTCAGCTATAACTTGTCCGTCAACCTTGTCATTCACAACTAAATTATCAATAATACACTTGAGAAATGCAGTACCATTCTGCTTCATCATTCGTATGAACCCCACAATTATTGAAACATTACATTTGGGATCATTGTTCACCAGGGGAGTCGAGGCAATCAGATTCAATGGGCTCATCATTTCACTTTCATCCAGAACTAAATCAAGAACTCCCTGGGCATCGTAACAGGCAGCTGAGACAGATGCATCAAGTTTTAGCCACATAGCGTCGTTGACAATATCATCTCGATTGACTCTCCAGCAACAAGCCTGTGCAATAAATGAAAGAAGTCCATCATATGATAGCATAACTGACCGCCCTTCGTCAGATAGCATTATATTGTGAACTAGACAGATGAAGGAAGATAAGCCTTGGTACCAGCATTCTTTTCTTTGGAAGAGCTTCCTTTTCTTATCATCAATCATACAAGTCACTAATCCTTCGATACTTTTTGCAAATGTCAAACGAACATCATCACTATTAGGTCCATGCTCCGTCATCATAGTAAGGATATCAATCCACTATTATGAGTATTAATGAATGGGTGAATGTAATTACTATGTACAAGTATCAATTATACACACAAAGTAACAGTATTAGACTCACCGTGGCGGGTAGTTTTTGATATTCGGGTGTAAGAGCACCACCATTCTTTACAACAGAACACAGTTTCTTGTTGCATTTACTCAAAAAGCTGAGCAGGTCAGTTTGGATCTCCCCTTCCAAGAGAGCCTCACACAACATTGGTCCTAGGTGCTGACATGCAAGGTTACTGCAGATTACTTTCGTTCCTTCGTATATTCCCATACGTAAATCATCTTCATAGTTGTAGATGTAGTTGTCAACAATTACACGTCTATCCTCCATATTGATAAGGCTCCGATCACTGAATGCCCTCTGATCGGAATCTGGATTCATACAAGGGTGTAATACGAGAGTTGATCCATCCTCTTTGAATATTATACGGCAACCATCGGCCTTTAAACCATTGAGCATTCGTTGAACTTCTGGATTTTTATTGTCCTTCTCTCTTTGCTTTTGTACCTTTGTCTTCTTCTCACTCTTGTTTCGGCCTTTCTTCTTATTGTTACTACGCGGCGGCATCTTCTTTACATACTACTACTTACTACAATACTTCCAGAAGATATAAATCCGAGCAAGACGGCAAGTATGCTCTTTTGCAGTGAAAGAAATTGGACTTCTCACCAAACGAAATAAAGAGTCTATGCTGCCTATCTAATATCGTGATAGTATACTATGCGTCCCCTGATAATGTTTAACACCACAACTAAACATCGCGGAACCGGCCATCAACATTATATTGATTGCACTATTAAATGAAGAAAAAAAGGGATCTGTTGTGTCGCCAAAAAATGTTTGCAATTTGTTTTGGGATGAACGAGTGACCTGCAGCAGCGCCAATATGTCCATATTAAACCGCCTAATACGCCTAACTCCAAGATATACCAGAGCGATTAATGCAGTTCAAGATTTGCAACCTGTATCACGATGCAACTCATTAATAAACAACTGCAATCATAATCGACGTACTATCAGTTCATCACCCATCACTAGCAATCTTGTACCTGTTGTATTAGAATCAAGTACTGCAGGAGAAAGATCCTTTGATATATACTCCCGTTTATTAAGAGAACGTATTATTTGTGTTCATGGTGAAGTTACTGATACAATGGCAAGCTTAGTTACGGCACAACTTTTGTTTCTAGAAGCCGAGGCACCTGACAAACCAGTATACATGTACATTAATTCACCTGGAGGATTGGTCACTGCAGGAATGGCAATGTATGATACTATGCAGTATATCCATCCCGAGGTTCATACAATATGTTTGGGTCAAGCTGCTAGTATGGGATCATTACTACTGGCTGGTGGTAGTCCGAAATGTAGATATGCACTACCAAATGCACGTATCATGTTGCATCAGCCGAGTGGCGGAGCACAAGGAATGGCATCAGATATTGAAATCCAAGCAAAAGAGATATTACGAACGAGATCTAATTTGAATAACTTATATGTACATCATACTGGACAAGATTTAGAGGAGGTAGAGCGTGTCATGGACAGGAAAGTCTTACACTTCAATTGAACTTCATTTGCTTTATTTCATTTCCATTGCATCTCACATGTACTAACACAAGTAAATATCATCTCTCTTCTTCATAAACTGTGACACGCGCATCTCCCAGAGACACCTTCATGTCAGTCGAACAAGCGATCGACTTTGGAGTTATTGATGAAGTATTAACAAAGAGACCAATTCCAGAATGAGAGTGCAATTATTCAGCAATGATATTAGAATTACTTGTACAGGCAAGAAGATGGTTGCAAAACCAATCTTATGATGTTTTACGAATGATGGATTAGTTTGCTTAGAGGATCAAATAGAGGTGGTCGAGGAGCTCAGGCCTTGCTGGTAGTGATTATTAGACCCCTACAAATATACCGCCTTATAACAGCGGCATCATACTACAAGCACATGTTGCAATAAAATGACGAGTGTCATCTACATGCCATCATTGCAATTAGGTTATGTATGTATGGGGTTATGACATCAATGTAGTATACTAGTACTATTATTATGAGTTCATGACAACTTCCGGGGTTGTCAGGGGGGTATAGACTCTCTAGAGAGTGTACATATCATGTAGGGTGTAAGTCAAGATCTTAGATACAATCTCGTCAAGATATTAGTAAGTTGTTTAGATTTCGATACAAAAGCCGCATCATGTGTATCAATTTGCAATGTATCGAATTGAATGAGAAAGGTTAGCAAGATTAATGAGCATATCGATGCATTGATTATAGTTACACATACAAAGACGGAAACAACAGACATGACCGCCGAGGAATTAGCTGAATACAACCGCTCAAAAGTTTGACACGGCTTCATTGATAGCAACAAGTATATAACAAGTGTATTATCGAAATTGGTATGTTTTATTATCCATTAAACACCATGGACAACGTGCCCATGAAGAGTGAAGAGGAAGAGGATAAGAAGGTAGCGGCTGATATGCCACCACCTGCAGTTGATGGCCAATCCTCTTCCAACAAGAACAACATTAACATGCAATCATCTCAAAGAAATAATAAATATGGCAATTTACCAGATGATACTAGGCCAGATGTGTGTAGCGCTCTCCAAGCTTTTCAGCAAGAACCGAATGGGTATGCTATTCAGCCAGCTATCCCTTCTTATCCTAGTGTGCCTTCTGCAAAAGACGAGTTCAACACAAACTTCTGCCCACGTCCTCCTTCGCAATTCAATCCGCCTCAAGGATTAATTACAAATGTAGATACAACATTGGGTGCGGCTAATATGGAGCCACTTCCGTACAGAAATCCTTATGGTGGTTTTACTAGTCTTGCTAGGGGTCATGATCATACCACAGATAGCACAGATATGCTCATGGGTAGTTTAAAGCAACCAAATGATGATGATGCTACTAACAATTATAAAACGGAGGAAACTGAAGATGATGAGGCAGTATACGGCAACTGGGATACCCTCAAAGCACCACCTCTCAAAGAAGCACCACCCGCCACAGCTTCTATCAAACCTAAAGCAAAGTCTCGTCAATCAAAGAAGAAGAGAAAGACCCCATCACCACCCTCTCCTGGTATGGATGGTTGGATGACTAAGTTTAATCTTCTCAAGGAGTATAAGGATGAACACGATGGTAGCTGTGACGTACCCCAGAAGGAACCTGTTCTTGGCTCGTGGGTGAATAAACAGCGTATGGAGAAGAAGAAGTTAGACGAAGGGACTAAAACTTCTCTTACCAAACAAAGGTTGGAGCTTCTTGTATCGATTGATTTTCAGTGGGCTAAGTCCAAAGGTCAAGAATCATGGGAGAGGAGGTTCAAAGAACTGTTGGAATTCAAATCAGAAAACGGCAGCTGTATTGTCCCTACAAAGTGGACAGAGAACCCTGGTGAGTTTGTCATGCTCTATACTTCGATTAATGCTCATTTGATACTAACTAAGTCCTCTTTACAATTCACTTGCACACTGGTTAGCCCTCGGAAGATGGGTTACAAGTCAAAGAGCTGATAAGAAGGCTGGTACCATTGACAAGAACAATGAGCAAAGGCTAACTGCTATCGGTTTTGTGTGGGATCGTTATGAAAAGAAAGCTCTTGGACAAGAGGATACAGTTGAGGAAAAGATCGTGCACAATACTAGGTCGAGAAAGAGATCCTAGATTAGTAGGCGTTAGTTGTTGAGTTTATGTTAAATGTTGTTTATGTGTCGTAGAAGTTAAGTACTAGGTCAAACAAATGAGTATACAATCATCGTATCTACTTTACAAACGTCACAGATCTATTGATGCACATGCAAACACTTATAGAGCTTGGCCAACTTTTTGCAATTCCGACTCTTGTAGTTGCCGTTCCCTCTCTCGTCCTCTCTTAGCATCTACATTCATCCTGATTAAAGTATTGTAAAAAGTACTTAAACTAAACTGCACAAAGTCTTCGAGTATGGCCGAGAAGGTACCATCTGATACAGAATTAAGGCCGTCGGGGCATCGGATACCCTCGCTTCCTTCGGTTTCAATGCCATCCTCGATAAGCTTTTGAATAAAGGCGACAGTCTTTGGTATACTTGCCAAGTCCCTGAACATATTCAACGCCTTCTTATACTCCTTCTTGAGGATTCGTAAGTCTACTTGCTTGTTCATACTCAAGCTTCTAATGTCTCTTAGCTCGTTGTTCTCGAGTAGTAGAAAGGGAGCTAGTCGACGTAATGTTGCCCCACACTCCCTTCGGGGCTTGGTTGAAATGCCACGAGATGATGGGTTGTCACAATCATTCGGTCGTCTTGCAACTTCTGCCAAGGCATGATGCAAAACAGACTTCATTCTCACGTCATGAGACATGACTTCTTGATATGGACTTGAACAATACCCTGCCGGAATAACCATACTATTTTTGTTTCTTCCCGAGCCACGTGCAAAGTAATCATGAAGTGCATAGTGCATAAGACCTTCAACAGTTGTATCACTCTCTAATGAGAATGTGACATGCATACTAGGTTCTTGCGCAACTTTCTGAAGAGGAGCAGCCTCGTGTAAGTCACTTGGATAGTCTGGACAAACATCAAAGTCAACCCATTTCCTTTTGATCTGACTGGCATCAACCGTTGAGGCATTGTGCATATGACCACGAGGAAGATACAGTACATCGCCTGGACAAAGAGTGAACTCAAGGTACTGATTCTTGTCGGTATAATATTCAACCTCAGCCTGAGTTGGTTGAACATTATTACTTCTACCGGCTAAGTATATGTTTGGTTCTCGAGCCACCGACCATCTCTTAACTCCGGCTAGTTGAACGATGATGACTTTGAGAGTTAAGTATGGAGAATGTGAGACATGCAAGGGAAGATAAGGTTAGTATAAGTCCAGCAAACAAAAAAGTGCACAAGATGTGAGCATTTCATCGGAGAAGACCATCTACCTACCGTCCTTAACATCCCAATGAGCACCAACACCTTGGTGTCTATCTCCTCTTCTTCTAACTTCCGGTGTCATATACAAATTGACATTAATCAACTTGTTTCCTAACTCCTCTTCCAACACTCTTGTCATTCTATTCACCGGCTCCCATCTCTTTTGCATTTCATACATGATCAAACTCCTACCATCATTATTGAAATGATTGATAACTTCATTCACTGTCTGTATCGTACCTGGTTTAATACCATCAATTACTTCATTACCATTTGATTTTGTTATTGTTTTAAGTACTTTAAAGTCGGTGGGATGATGTAAATGGGGTAGTATGTGAAGGGTATCCTTCACTGAAAGGAGTGACATGATTGGATCATCATTACCGGTGATATGTCCATTGTATTGCAATGTAGATGTTCGATTGTGAAATATAGTTGGTATAGAGTTTAATGGTACTGGTTTGGATTGTGTGTTGGTATTGAATGATACCTTGGAGAGTAGAGGGTGAACTTCCCAGGCATCTCGAAGACGATTCATATCGGGAAATAAGGCAGCCATGAGAGAGGTATCGTCCAAGCTGAAGGAGTAGAATTCATCTACACTGTTGTGATATGGACTAACCTGATGCTGGCTTCTCTTCCTTGGTACTGATATCTCCTCCTCGTGGCTATTCTGTTGACTATCAAATGACTCGTCACCAACATTGAATGAAGATGCCTCTACACAAGATGTGCTCTTGTCTCTTTGCAGGAGCAACGACAGTAGAACGATAATTGTCACCGATATGTATCTCCGCCTTATTAGATCAAGTACTATCATGCTGTATAGGATGTAGTAAACTTGGTATATTGCAGAAGTCTCGGCAAATTTGCAATTGTTTTATGATCCCTCAAAATTTGTCTCGTGTATTCGTATTGAGGATTTTATCCCTCTACTCTCTCTACTTTTCAACACCGGAAGACTAGCCTAGTTATCTGAACACTAAATACTGCTATATTGTATGAACATATAGATATATCCGCCGCCAAACTAAGCATATTATTCCAATAAGCTCTACCTAGAGTAACATTAATTAAAGCAAATAAAAATTTCCGTTCTTTAGTAATCTTTGTTGTTCATCGTTGTGCGAATTATCCAGTCGGCAAAGGATACCACATACACTCTCATAATTTTTTTATTGCCATACATTTTGATCGATTGCAATAGCCGTTACTTTGCTGCTACTACCACGCCGTATCCAATCCCTAATACAACCACACATACCTCATAATAATGCCAAAGAAAGAAGCTACACCACCACGTGAATGGACACCCTCACTCGAACAAGATTTACAACGTATCCTATCAGTAGGCGAGGAATGCATCTCCTCTAAAGAATTAAAGGCATTAATAACAGCCAAAGGTCGTAATACCGAAAAGTATGCCGAAGATGATACACAAAAACAAAAAGATTTAACACCCCGTATACGATTATATGATGGATTTGAACCATCGGGTCGTATGCATATAGCACAAGGTCTACTAAAATCTGTCAATGTTAACAAGTGTACTGCCAGTGGTACACATTCCACATTCTGCTTTTGGGTAGCAGATTGGTTTGCATTAATGAATGATAAAATGGGTGGCGATTTAGATAAAATTATTATTGTTGGAAAGTATTTAATTGAAGTATGGAAGGCTGCCGGTATGGATTTAAGTAATGTTGAATTCCGTTGGGCATCGAATGAGATTACAGAAAAGGCAAACATTTATTGGCCAATTATGTTAGATGTCGCCAGAAGATTTAATGTCACACGTATTAAGAAATGTTGTCAAATTATGGGAAGGTTAGAAGGATCATTAACTGCCGCACAGGTATTATATCCATTAATGCAATGTTCGGATGTATTCTTCCTACAGGCGGATATTTGTCAATTGGGCGTGGATCAACGTAAAGTCAACATGTTGGCACGTGAATATTGCGATGCGGCTAAGAAACGGTACAAACCGGTTATATTAAGTCATCACATGTTGTACGGATTAAAGGAGGGACAGGAGAAGATGAGCAAGAGTGATCCTGATAGTGCAATTTTCATGGAGGATACTGTTGAGGATGTTGAGCGTAAGATTAATAAGGCATATTGTCCAACTGTTGAGAAGGATAGTGGTGAGAAGAAGGAGGGTGAAGCTGTTGATGCAGGAAAGGAAAGTATGCACTTAACTGTGGATAATCTCAAGAATCCAATTCTTGATTATGTTCAACATATTGTCTTATCACCACCGGGTGCTACATTTACTTGTCCAACAGCCTCATCACCCGAAGGACAAACCTACAGTGATTACAATCAAGTTAAGGCTGACTTTCTCAAGGGTGATATTACACCTGAGCAGCTAAAAGGTGGATTAATTACGGCATTAAACAAGCTATTACAACCAGTACGAGATCATTTTACTAATAATGAAGTTGCCAAGGGATTGTTAGAACAAGTTCGTGAATTTAAGAAACAAACTGCCACACCGGCGGCGACGGATAATGGATGCGTGGTGCCCAAGGTTGTACGGATGGATTTGGTAGAGAAGGGCGTTGTACCGGCGTCAAGTCATTTGGTATTGGCTCCATTGCCTAATTCCAATCCTACATTACAAAGTGCTGCAGATATATTGGCCAAACTCAAGGCTGCAGAAAGTGCTGATACTCCCAGGGTATTAATGTTGTTGGATTGGACCGCTCGTGTTAACAGTGCACTTGATGCCGATGTCAAGGTCATATCAGCCTACTATTCCATCCTACTGGCATCATTACGTGCCCTTGACAAACACTTCCACGGTGAGGAGGGATCAATTATGAAGAATGTTACAGTCGTTACTCAATCAGAGGCCATCTTAAAGGACCCATCCAACTATTGGATATCAGTAATCAATGCCGGACGACACTTTTCATTAGATGAGGTTATGGGATTAGGAATTGGATTAGACAGTGTGGGTATGAAGGATTCGGAGGGTGTCGGGAAGGTTATTGGCCGATTAATGATGATTGCTGATGTATTGGCTGTAAATCCAAAGAGTATTGCATTGGATGCTGCCGCCGCCAGTGGAGATGATATCACAGCCGATGTAGAAAAGCTGAACTTAGAAGAATCATCCAAGGCACCTCAATCAGTGGAGGCACATCTCATTCAACAATTCTACTCTGCCAAACTATCTCATCCAGGCTTGGTATCCATCCTGCCCATGCCTCAACTCACACACATTGATGCCTCGTCAGGACCAAAGCTGGCCCTACAACCACCTCGTGAATCAGCTGCACACAAGACAGAGTTTGATGAATACTTTCTTGTTGACGATCCCAAGGTTAATGGCAAGAGCAAGATGAAGAAGGCATTCTGTGAGCCTGGTAATGTTGACTTTTGTCCGCCAATTGAGTTACTAGCCTACTTTGGTGGATTGGATAGTGGTGGTAAGGAAGTGACTATATCTCGATCCCCCGACAATGGAGGGGATGTTACCTACACTACCAAGTCTGCCATCCTTGCTGACTTTAAATCGGGTGCACTTCATCCTGGTGACTTGAAGGGTGCCGTATCATCAATCATGGTAGAGGTATTGACCAAGCTTAATGGTGAAATCAAGGCTGATGGAGATGCCGCAAAGGGTGTCAAGGCACTAAAGGCATTTGAGAAGAAGATGAAAAAGAAGAAGTAGACGAAAGAAATAGAATGGCCTAACTCTAATCTAGTACTAGGTTATTATATATACCACATGGTAGCACGAGGTTTCAATAGTAAGCACAGCAAATGATATATAATAAAATTGTCTTTACTTATGAAGAGCTGAGTAGTATAAGTAGAAGATGCCCCATACCGTGCTAAATTCTTTGCCAGGCCTAAAAATCATCAGGCCTGTACGGAACGAAAAGTAAGAATGTGATAAGAAGAAGGAGTCAATAGCGTACCTAAAAGAGAAAAGACTTACCACTTCTTGCCATATGGCACCCTTGATAAGCCAGAGAGCCAGTCCCCGGCTTTCTCTCTTATATCATGGAGTTCTTTGGCGCACTTCCCAGACTTTATATCGGACTGTTTCATTTGCTGAGTCATTTTCTCATCAATAGAAAGATTAGAAGACCCTTGGCCGAGTACTCCGCCAAGTAATCCACCCCCAAACCCTCCAAAAGTGGCCATCATATCTTCCATCAAGCTACCGTCTGTATCGGCTCCCTTTTCATTCACTTCCATCTCAACTTCTTTATCAGTCAAGACATCATATACCCCTTCTGTCATTTTGGAGCCTACCTTCTTAAAAAAGGATTTCTCTCTTGCAAGAACAAGTAATTGATCACAGCTCTTGTTGTCAACGATAGAAACACCCGTGCACATATCAGAAAAGATAACGGTCATGGCCATGTCAGTCACTTGCAATGGCTGTTCAACTGAAAGTGAGCCACATGAATGCTTATGCCCACCCTCTGACCAACCTTTCTTGGCACATTCGGCTCCGCAATACCAAACGTCAGAACACCTCGAGCATAATGAAAGTTGCTTTACACCATCATCTCCCTTTGTAGTTGATTTAGTCTTGCCACAAGTCGAGCACTTGTAACGAGTATCAGAATAAAGTCCAATGCCTAGCTCTTTCATCAAGTCAAGTCGGTCGTCACGAGTAAAATATGGACGGCTGGCCCCTTCTTCTTTCATCTTCAACTTGACAGATAGACGGATTAACTGATTAGGTAAAACATCTGTCTTCCGCATTAGAATGTCATTTGAATCATACATGTCAAGCCTTCCCTCATGATGAAGTAGACGAATAGCAGCAAGGATAGCCCTACACTCGGAGTATGCTAATTCATCCTCTGCCATTGCAACTAGTGCAAAGTATCGAAACAGACGACCTAATACTTCCGGTTTGTGTGGCAACTCTCCCTTCTTCAAAGGTGGTAGAAGAGATAGACTCTCATTTGCATACCGATATGAGGTCACTGGCTTCATTCCTGTCTTATAAACACTAGCTGCTCGATAGTAATTCCAGTATCTCAGGATTGTCAGACCCTTTTGTTCGGCATTATCCCACTCTTTATCATTAGCACGGAAGTCAAGAGGCACATCACATATGATCTTTGATTGATAATCCGGTAACTTCTGTTGCATCTCTTCCAACATTCCTAATGAATGGGTCAATTGATTATTGAATAACGGACCATCATTATCGAGCCAATGCCCATCTTTCCTTGCCAAACTATTTTCATGAACCTTAACAGCACGATTGTATCTCTTTTGTATCTTTTTGGGAACATTTGATATGTTGATTTTACTTTCATAACATTCTTTAGGGAGTGTATTCCAAACTTCATAGATTAGCTATATTGTCGGCGGAGTAGTTTAAGAACATAAGATGTGCATAAGATACGTGCATAAGATATGAGTCGCTCCGAACAACAAATCCTCAAATGTCAATGCATATATAGTCACTTACATCAAGATCCATTTGTCTACGTTTAGCACCATAACTAGCACGTTCCTGTGGCATATGTCCCCTGATACCTCGTGTGATGGTTTTGTTTTTGTCTTTGTTTGACGAGGTACAGTCACCTGCACCTGTCTTCTTAAAAATGCTGTCGATAGTTGGCATGTTTGATTTAGTCTGCGCTGTTTTATGGGAGAATGTAAATAGGCGAGCATCAGTTGTTTATTCATCATATATTAGACAGAATCTTTGCAGATCTTTGCAATTAATTGTGATGTAATAATTTACTTAATAAAAATAAAAATGACGGGTTTACATCCACCACACTCGAACTCGTGGTCACCACAGACAACAAAACCGACTATAGAGGCACTTACTACTTGGACAAAGCGATTATTCCCTCAAAGATATGGAGCCTAGCATAATAGAGCGAGCGAGAGAGAATCATACAATTAAGATCACGTCACTTACTTGTCACACCGTGTAATCAGTAACCGTCACGAAGATAATGTGATTTATTGTTCTCAGCCTTGAGAGGGTAATATGCGGGAGGAATAGACAGGCAATTGGCAATAGCTTAGTAATTATTGTTAGGTGCCCTTCTTAACTGTGGTGGTAGGTAATTAAAAATTGATTATCTTCTCTTCTATTAATTATGCATATCATGTGTACAAATTATTTTGCATAAGTGCACCATGCCATCACATTATCTAATTATCTATCACTCACGTTACACCTCCTCTATGGTTACAAATAGGTGATGATAATATATCATATCCCAATAAACAGAAAATATTAAAAAAACGCATCAATTGCAATCGTGTCTACGATCCTCATTATCTGTGAATTGGAATTGCAATACATACACAATAAAAATACTATTCGAGACAATAATTATGCCAACCAAAAGGGAAAGAGGAAAGCAGCGTAAAGCAAAGAAGAACTCAGCAGCATCTAATGGTGGTACTAGGAGTAGTAATGGTGGCGTAAGAGTTGGTAGTGGTGTATCAAGAGAACTAGTCAATGGGCGGTTTCAAAATGTTGAAGAAATAACCATGACCCGGTCAGATGTTGTTGTGTTAGCACAAAAGGGAAACAATATGGCTATGGAGTTATTGCTATCGGATAGTGTATTGGATATTTCGTTTGAACTTAGTCATGTCTTGCCACATGTACTTGCCTGTTTAAAGAAATGTGAGAATGATTTCTTTGATAAGGTTCTCTTGGATGTCGGGGGTGACTTGAAAAGTCCATCAATGTGGATTAGACTTCTATCACGGGCGACATCGCTTGAACCGGGTTGTTATATACAAGTTGTAGAGAACATCGGACCATTAGTTAGTTGCATGTGTAACGATACAAAACGCCAATTATTCAAGAGCAGCAAACATTGGAGAGAATCGATTCACCCCTTTGTCGATTTGATTTTCAATTTGATCAAAATAATTGTCAATAAACTATCCGAAGGTCCGCCGGATATGGTTATACTTGAAAACATTCTGCAGAATGAGGAATTAGTTCAGTCGATTGTTCAGTGGGCATTTCTGGGAGAGGAGGAACATCATACTGATATTGTAAATGAACTAAACAGCATCAGTGTTGATGCATGTTCAATCTTGGCTAATTGTTGTCATGCGATTACAAAAGTATTGGTTTTGACTTCGCAGAAAATGTTACAACAGAATATGATGAATGGTAGAAGTATAATGAATGCCATCGGCAGCACTCCCATCATTAAGAATTCATCATGTACTATATCATGCGCGGAAGGACTCATTCGTCGAATGAAGACTGATGATAGATGGAGAGGAGGACAATACGCCATTCCTCAGACTCTTATTGAAATAGCTGATTGTGTTGACAAGGGGGTCATTACGGAAGTTATTGATTTTGGGCTCAATCATGAACCCAATATCCATGTAGCTTTAGCTGCCAGCATAATGTCACATTTTATGATAATGAAGGGTACTACTGATGTGGGCAGCCTTTTCCCTAGTGATACCCGCATTGCTTTTGCAATTCGTGATGGATATTTCGAGCTACTTTTGAATTGCATAAGGGGATTCGGGGGATGTTTGGATGCAAAAGTTGAACAGATGCTTGATGTTATAAGAGAAATCTTCAAATCGGTGCATGTCGTATCATTACATCAGAAGACAGCAAAGGCCATTAGAAGCAAGAAGAGAGATATTGAGAAGCAGTTACTTTCTTTGGAAGGAAACACAAGTATTACAAATAATACCAAGTGCGAGATGTTATTGAATATGGCTCGATCTATTCTCAATCTGAATGGTTCATATTGCTGCCGCTGTAACAAGACGCTTACCAAAACAGAGGTAAAGCTATGTAATGGTTGTGGCTGTATGACATACTGCTCACGAGCCTGTCAGAAGGAAGATTGGATTAATGGTCACAATCTATCGTGTGGGAAGACGTATACTAATGAAACGGTTGGGCACTTTCAAGGCAGAGTGTGGCCAATAGAAGCACCAAATGAGTGGAATCCTTCTAAGTTGAATGATCTCGTGATCAATGTGTCAATGATTCAATTAAAACTATTCCTTGACAACTCGGAAAATATAGTGACCCAAGCAAGAGCTCTAGGCATCCCGTTGTGTGATTTGGTGGTTAAGTTTGAATTGTTTAATTGTCCTAATCTAGTTGAAAAAGGTGCATTTGTGGTGGTGAGCTATACTGATTATTTCAGCACACCCGAGTCAAAGAAGAGTTTTGAAGATGGTAGATCGACAGAAAACATTACATGCTCCTATATTTCACATTACTATGATAGCAGTGAGAATTCCCCACGCCTTGTTGTACAACATAGAATCTTTGATTTTTCGTGGCTGCTAGAAGAGAAAGGAATATCTGAAAAGCTGGATTGGGTAGACATCCTACAAACATTATGATAATCAACTAAATCTTTGCTTACTCTTTAAGTTCGTTAAGCTACAACTATGTTCTACATAGACATACATAAAGGAAAGAGGATCACGTCCTCTCCTCAACTACTACATGTCATCATCATCATCTCTATCACCTTGGCCTTTCTTTAATTCATTAACCTCCTTTAAAGCCGCTAGTGCTGTGGTCTTCCACATTTCGGCATCATCCAAAGCTCTTTTGAGAACCTCTGTACTATTTCTTGTGGTGTGTAATACTATGGGTTGCTCTGTTGGACATTTTACTACATACGAAGGAGGATTGGCGTCACTCAAACTTGGTGGTACACATGGCAGAGTTGATTTGGCACCATACATACAATATCGATCTGACCATAGGGTGACATTCCTCAACAAAATAGGCAGTGGCATCATCAATACACCAGCTTTGTCGGATGCTGACTTGTTAAACATTGGGTTGACCAACTCGGGAATTGAATCGAGATACTCCCACATGCAGTATGTACGCTGCCGTGTCCCTGCCACAACTTCACGCTCCCTCTCTGAATCACAGAGAAGTGTACCAAATCGACATGAGTAGATGTGCTCCGATAATAGCAACAGATACCGAGCATTAAACTCAAAGTAGTCTGGAAACTGATTCACAAGTTGGAAGGTACAGTCCAAGAACTGCAAGAAGATGGGTGCCAGTTGTCCCTCATCACCACCCTGCTCATTCTTGCCTTCACCATGTCCACATCGAGTATGGAGGGGATGGCCAAACGAGAGGAAGTCCTTTTCAACTAATGCACTAAATCCTTCTCGTGTTCGGAAGTAGGGATCTAAAAGTAACTGGGCAAGGGCTGGGACTTGACTTGTACGATCCCATCCGTGCTGTATTGGTGGTGTTTAGATGAGAAATGAGTTTAGTAAAGCCAAGCCAAGCAGCAAGTAACAAAGAACCAATAATATACTCACACTACAATGAACAAGCACTGGGAATCTATTGTAATACACATGAAAGGCAGTCTGCCATGCTGCTGATAATATAAGACGTATCATCGATGGCCAGTTGGTATTTTCAACTAGTTGCATCCATTGCAAGTCGGAGGTGTTGGGGTTTAGACATAATGCATTTACTTTTTGATAGGCATCTCTGTAAAGAGGTGTTCGAAAAGAGGATGTGTGTGAGATGTATTACAAGTGATCAGGCAAGATATCAGCAAACACATCTCATCTAACTCACCTCACTGCATGGATATTTCCAATACCATAAAAGTTTATTGTACTACCACGATAGTTGTTTGTATTCTCATACCCATATCCCTGTGTTCTGTTACCCATGGCAGCACTCTTTGGTCTCATATCCATAATCTTCATCATGCAGCCACTAGAATTATTACCTTCAATAATCAAGTCACCCTCATTATTACGACCACATAACATTCGTAAGAACTCAATTGGTGGTTTACCCTGAGAGGTACCACCACCAACACCTCCTTCATTCCTTGCATCAGCCGCCAAATTAGCTCTCTTTGCCTCTTCTCCAATGGCATACAGGTATCGTTCATCTTCCATCGATCGATTACCCTGCAATCCAACCTTAGGCTGAGATGATCTCCATATCGATCCACCATGATGTGGACTTCCCCATGTTAAGGCGGGGAAACGATTCTCAGATCGGAATGCCGCACATCGTCTTAGTAGACCTATATTATTATCACCATCACCTGATTCACTACTTCCAACGATACTCCGTGGTCCAACCAATACACTCGGATAAGTAGCACACAGTCCATAATTGGCATTGGCATTTAATATTGGTGCCCATGGACTTGGATATGTCATAGTTCCATCGTCACTTCCCATAGTACCACCATTACGTGATTGGAAGATACCCTGACGTTCATATTCTTCCATTGGTACGAATCGACGACGTGTTGGTGATGCCGCCGTGGCTATTGGATTACCTTCCTGTTGAGCATTCCGTTCAGTTGCTTGAGTACCACCACCCTGACTACTTGCCATAACCTCCGCTTTACGACTTTCAAATGCAAATAAATATCCTAAATTACGTCGTCCAGGGAAGGCATATGTATTCAAAGCATCATGTGCACGTTTGGCATCTGCATAACTTGATGTTGAGAATTGTATCCATCGTCCACCATCCTTGGCATGTAGGATTATCCCCATTGGACCTGCGGAGGATCCGGTAGGTGATGAAACGCCATTTGCTGTCGACGAGTTGGTATTATTATTGCCATTTGTCAACAGATTCGAATTGGTAGCTGTGCTGGCCATACCACCCAATAATGGTTTCATTTGACTACCCAATGAAACCATTGCCGAACTAACAGTTGTGGATGATACCGTTGATGATGAGGGTAGGATGTATCCACCAGTTGAGTAGCCATTCGATGTTGACGTTGATGAACTTGAAGATAAACTTCGTTGTGACGACGCCATTGTTTTCTCTACACGTTCAATTGATGCCAATGGCATTTGAAATACATAGTACTTTGGTTTTGATGATTGCTTGTCAGTGGTGGCGAGTGGAGCATGTGCCGCTTGGAATTGAATCGAAACATTTTGAGAATGTAACCACTGTTGGATAATCTCATTATCTTCCTTGTTTTGGCTGCTAGTTGAGACAGTGCCATTTATAACCAACAAGTCCTCCTCATCTTTATCCAACAAAACCTTACCATCCAATGTAGCACGATAGCTAAAAACAGCAATACGATAAAATGTCATTACACAACACCATACCGTAACACTCTTATCATTCTCTCCAACACTACCTTCCTCTCCAACAACATCATTACGATCAACAACTAAACTATCCATCATACCCCTCTTCATCAAAACATCATCACTACCAACAAATACATGTGTAAATGTTGAATCTTTCACATCGGTTAAATTATTTACAAACATTATAACTTTCTCGCCTGGTATTAGTTCACCTAATGCTGATGATATTAATGCTTTTTTAGTTAGTGAGTCTAAGCTGGAAGTTAATTTTTCTATAAATGTTGATGATGAAGTAGGTTGAGATACCCCTGATGTGGAAGTGACTGTTAATGGTGTAGAAGTGGACTTTAAAGGAGAAGATGTTGCCGAGGGTGTAGGTGATGGACTTGGCGTTGTCCTATTATTTGATCCAGGTAGTTGACTACGTGATGATGAAGTTTGCAGCATAGCAGTTGAAGAAGGAGATGCTCTTGCATTGCTGTTGCCATTGTTATTGGCAGCATGATATTGTTCATGTAATAACTTTTGACGTTCTTGGTATGACATACCACCCGATCTTGGCTGCTGATTTGCACCTCCTTGACCCTGAGTTGCAACAACGCCTTGACCTTGAACTCCCATAGTTTTCTTCTGCTGCTGCTGCTTCATCATCTGAGCTGAATTCTGTGCAATTCGTACACCCCCAGCACCACCTCCACCTACTCCAACACCTTGACCATGATGTTTATTACCTCCACGCTGTTCAGCATATGGACCACGCGGACCGGCATCTAACGCATCCTCAACATTCTCAACAGCTGTCTGTAAGTTTATGCGCGTTTTTCAACGGTTTTATGAAAGTTGGAGAGAGATGGTCAATAACTTACTGTTAGTGTACATGGTTTTTTGCAAATTAAAAGACATGGAAGGCCGAAAACGAAGTAGCTTTAAACATCGAAACTTTATATTAAACACACACGAGTTTCATACAACAACAAAAAACAATATAAACGCGGTGACTTTACCTGTACAGTTTGAGCTGCTTTAGTTGCAAATGTTGATAATGTTGTTGACCAACTTGAACTATTATTATTATCTGGCCCTTTTCTATTTGGAGATGTAGCTGAATAAGTATGTGTAGGTTGACTGGGTGTAGGAGTGGTTGATCCAACATCTTGTAATGGATGCCAATCTCCAGCACTTGCAGTATCATCAGTAGACTTAGGAGCTTGCAACTTAGTGGTAGTTGAACTGGCCTTAGTGCCCTGTAAGTTATTCCTCAATGCATCAATCTCATCTTGACTTGTTTTGTTAACTTCTTCTTCATTACTCCTACTGCTTGGTACATTATTCACACTAGGCATATTGTTATTGTTGTTAACAGTAACAGGCTTACCATTGTGCAAATCAGTATCCAACGATTCTGAAACGATGGCAACATCTTCTAAGTTTAAATCAATATCACCAAATGAAAAATCACTTATATTCCTCTCTTCTTCTTTATTGTTGGTATTAGTACCCTCTACATTGGTAGTATTATCGATACCAGAGCTTATCTCTTCATCATCATCTGGAAGATGCGCGTTATCAAGTGTTTAGATCGTAGAGAGATTAGTATTTGTTCGCACATGCGATTTGCACAAGGCAGATCAAATAAAGACAAACTTAATAATCAACAACAGACTATTAATCCACCTGCATACATACAAGATAAAACATAATACAAACACATAAAAACTTACCACTATCAATTGCAAAATCGAAAGCATCACTTGCATCTCCTAAATCGGCTCCGCCGCCTAGTGTATCGAGAATATCCATTGCTTGGGATAATGGATCTTCTATATCTTCTTTATTGGTTGTCATTATTATATTGTATTGCTATTGTTGTTATGATATCGTCCGCTGCTTGCCGCTGCAACATAATATGTCATATATTCATGATCAAATTTGAAGGATACCAAAGGATACCCCCGATTCTTATTGGCGTGGCATACCCTCGGGGGGTGGAGGGTAACCCGATACGCTGATGATGTGGCTTTTAGACTAAACGAGTCAAGCCAAGTCGATAACCCCGCTGGTGATACTGTCGAGGGATTTGAGTTTGTTGTGGACTAAAGAGAGATTAAATATTTGTGAATACGAGTAAATTGAAGAATACATAATGTGGTATTCTACTTTTTGGGACATTACTTATTGTTCGGAGGCTCAAGATGAGACTGAGAGAAGTGTACAAGATACAGATGGGTGTAACAACACGCTGTCAATGGTTTTATCTGTATGAATGTTTGATAATGGCTACCTAACATGACCTTGAAACTTCGGAAGACAAGTCTCACTATCCTGCTCATTGGTTCCTACCTCCTCGCCTCATAGTCATAGTGAGCTATGCCTTCTTATTTGCCGATTTCCAACGGGAACTCGCCTTGACAACTCGTCGTTTTGAAGTGGTATCATTAGACGTATCGATCGTATCTGTCCCAAAATATAGCCATGAATAAGGGAAGAATCTTTGCATATCAATCATCGAAGCGTTTATATCTTGATCCTTTCCGCCATTGAAAGAGCCAGTGTAGATACAAGTGATGTTCTCTCTAGATCGAGTATCTGTGAAACCTTTCCTTACTTCCGGTGTATTATAAACATCAGTGTATAACTTACACTCGACCTTAACAGGACAGGGGCGTAAGTTGAATAGGACAACACAATCACACAAAGGTATGTCTAACGATCTTGCTTGATGTAGAATAGCTTCCGAATTATCAAGGAACAACTTTAGCTGAATTGTCGTGATGTTGATCTCGACATTCTTCAAACTTTCTGCGATCCTTTCATTCTCTGGCACCTCTAGAGGCTGAATCCTGCCTTGAAACTGCCCGGCCGTTTCATCGGTATATGTCTTGCAACAGGCTAGTTTGTGACCATTCAGCCAATCTTTCTTCTGGCAGGCTTCCGAGCAGTATGTCATGCAGCCACAGCCATTACATTGTTTAACATCTGTCTTATTTCCAAATGATTTGTTACATCGACAGCAGTATGATCCATTGAGATCAATAATGCACCTAACCATATCCACTAATTCCTTGCACTTGGCCTTGCCAGTAACGCTTGTACCATCTTCTAAGAGAACCAACATTTCCTCAATGTCTCCCTTTTTATGCCTAATTGCTTTTCTCGACTTCTTTTGTAATGAGACCTCATGCACAATACTGAAAATGTCTCTAATAATGTCAAAGAGAGGTCCCATGTGTTGAAATTCACTCTGTCTTACGCTCCCAAATCTCTTGATGTAACCGAAACACATATCAAATAGCCCAGAACGGATTGCAAAGGCTGCCCGGGTATCACTCGGGTTTTCATTTGTTCCAATAGTTCCATCTAAGAAAGCGGCTGACATATTCGATACAAGTTCGGCACTATCATAATCAACAAAGTAATTGACTCCGAAGCCAAGAATTTCAGTAATAACACCCTTATCGACAAGATTGGTAACTACAATGAGTTCTTCAGCTGTTCGCAAGTACTTCATGTCATTTGTAACCTTCAATGTGAGCATCAACCCTTCCACATATGATATCGTGCAGTTCGGATCATGTTGTTTGCTGATGATCGACGTGGTACCAATTGTTATTGCCTCTTTCTTATTAACTAACATAATTAACGAACCCGCGAGACGTCTGCCGATATCTACGATCTCTGTACACTCATTTGTCTCTAATAACTTTGTAATATCAGGTCGGTATTCATCCCAAAATCCCCATTGTATAATAGATGCAAGTAAGCTGTCTTGTTGAAGAATTATATCGAAAATCTTCGACGTATCATCATCAGAGTCGTTGGTTTGTTGTAATATGTTGCAAATAAACTTAACAAATGGTGTGATAGATTCAATCCAATGTTTGTTACTCTTGAAAAATAGGCGTGCAGTATCATTGCACATGCATTTAACTAATTGGCCAATATTTTGAATAATCTGCACACGGCAGCTAGATTCTAATTCATATAACATTGAAAGAGCTTTAATCCACAATGAAGGAGTTTCCAATGTAGATTTGGAGGACAAACTTGCAATAACACCTCCAAATGTCTCATCTTCACATCGTTGCAAACAGCCCAGAATAACTGGTACAACACCATCGGCAATCTCTTTACGAAAATCAATATCGTTCATGACATCAGGATTAGACAAGAACTCCGTCATAGTATTGCTACCCATCCGAATTAACTCAATACACCTGGATTTAGTCACCTCCGTTTGCCCGTTCCCACTCGGATCTTTAACCACTAGTACGACGGAATTACTAGCATTCTTTGCTGCTTTACGCTGCTTTCCTCTCTTCTTCTTCGAGGAGGACACCATTGTGTATTGTGTTATTACTACCAATCTCAGTTTATAATTTCACATGCACCATCTTGCTGGGATAGACGAATGCCATCCTAAATTACTTGATGAGTTTATCGAATATACAGTGGGCCATACAATGTCCTGTGGTCAATATGGAATTGAGAAGATAACAATGGAAGGGCTACAAGAATTGGTGCGACGAATACCAGCAGATTTAGTTGAAAAAACAATTCTTGGTTAAGTGTATTACATCATTATGTTGGGTATTATAATCCATGTCCACCAGATGGAGGATTTAGAGGCGATAATCACCCTCCCGCTGATATACAATTGGAAATAGTACAATATCTGGTAGAATTGGCACCAGATGCTGTGTACCGTTTTCAAGTCAAATCGTCAGACTTCTACTGGTGTAATGCAACACATCCACGAGGCGAAGGTGCATGCCCCCTTCACATTGCATGTTTTAATGCAGATTGCCCATCAGATGTTATTAAGTATTTAATCAAGAAGAGTCCATTCATAGTTGGACGTGAATGGAAATGTAGGTTGGGATTGCCATTGCACAACTACCTCGAGAGAGCCCTTATACATGAGGAAGAGGGATATGAGGATGATGATACTGGTGGTTGGATTGTGGAAGCGCCATCTTTCCCTAGTGGGAAGATTGATTTTGATATTGTTCAAATGCTTGTTAATGCCTATCTTGAAGCCTTGACGAATGATACACATTATATGGGCACACCCCTCAGGATTCTTTGTAAAGGGCAATGTGTATCGCTCAAGCTTGCACAGTTGTTAACCGACAACCGGGATTGTTTTGAAATCGATTACAATGAGAAGAAAAGGTTAAAGGCACCAATCTGGGCTCTAATTGAAAACCGAGGCGTGACTCCATTCCCTGATGATGTCTTTCGGTACCTAATTGAATGTAGCCCCTCATCTTTGGAAATTGAGAGTTATGAAGTTAAGGACAATGAATCATACGATGGTGTAAGCTCGTATTATTCTGAATCCCTTCTTAATGCTGCTTGCAAGAATCCAAATATGTCAGCTGAAACTATCGGGATGATCATCAAGCGTCATCCTGAAATGGCCAAGCAGGAATATGAAAATGATAGACATCTTCCTCTACACACACTCTGTAAGAATAAGGAGATGGAAGAGCAGACAGCAATAGCTATCTTAAAGCTATTAGTTGATACTTACCCAGAATCAGTGAAGAAGGCGGTAGGGAAACCTGCTGATCCATTGGCAGAGTATTTGATTGAACAATATGAGGGTAAATCCCCAATCAATATTGCGGAAGAGAAAATGTCGTTTGGCTTCTTAAAGGCTCTTCTGGCTGAACGTGCAGCAGTATCCAGCATACCCGATGTCAACGACAGTGGATTTATCGTTCGTTATCCGGCATAATGCGCAGCGCTTGCGGCTTATCTCCACTACGGTGTATATCCCTAGATGATATACGCGTATTCTTTGCAGATTACTTGGTTCTTTACTAATTATCCATACTATAAGAGATGTACGTTCCTCTTTAATAAACAGCGATTCAACTGTAGGATCTTCTTCAAGGTATCTCAATAGGTATCTTTACCAAACAATAAACGGGTGTCCGTATCTAAATGGGATGATCAGAATGGCACTGTTGTTGTCACTCCCCTGTCATTCTAGGTCTTACCAACGATAGTTTCTTTATTACTCCTGTGGATTCTTCATCTCAGGTTCTTCCTTAGATCGGGATTTCAGCTTGGGTAGAAACAGTACGGATTGTAACAAGGGCCATACATCATTGTAGCTCCAGTGTTTACTTAAGATATCAGATAGGTTATCCTTCCCACTGACGAATGCGTATTTGTATGATCCAGATGCTATGGATTCACGGACGTAATGATACGACAGCATGAGGTGACGTTTGTGTAGTTTCCCATGGGGTGTGGTGGTATTGTCCACGATTGTCTTATTGTCACCAAGAAGTAATGCAGGACCATCAATGGGGACGCCAAGGTACATGAGGGTGAGCTTATTGGACCTTTGCTGTTCAATGGCGGTTCTGGCTGCGTCGCCCTCTGCTCCGTATGTAGCGGTGTTAACTGTACTCTGCTTCTTGGAGAACCAATCAATTGGTGTCTGATTGAAGAAATGAAGTATGGCGGTAACTGCCTTCCCACTCAAAGCATCATGCATTAAGTTAGCATCCGCAAAGGACCACATCTTGACTGACTTACCCTTCGGTACTGGTACATTAAACGGTACTTCCTCTCTGGCCCCTGCATAAGGCGAGTTGCTCCAATCAAACTCTAACGTCTTGTACTTGGATAGGTCCGGCTTGTCGGTACGGATGCGAATAGCGCCTGATCGGAAGCGTGATAGGTAGCCTATAACTCTTTTGATGCGGTTCAAGTGGCCAATCCTTGGGGCTATGCGGAAGCTGGATAGTGTCATGATGTGTACACTTATGTCAAATCTACCGAGCTGCACAATCCATTGGGCTGATCCGATGAGTGATTGGTATATCCTAATCCCTTGTGCATCAAGTAGCTCAGTCTCATCCAGCTCCGGACGGTCATTCTGTTCAAGTGGGCTTCGGTATATTTGCTTCGGTTTCTCACCAAATAATCTTTCGTAAGTATCAACCATCCTGACAACGTATCGCCTGGGTACCTGCATCAACGTTCCATCATCTTCCCTGAAGTAGTCACACCCTAATAGGAAGTTCAGCTCCCCAGTTCCCTTAAGCTTGAGGTTGTTCGGCTTGGCCTTTAGTACACCAATAATAGCTTGAGGGTTCCGAGAGGCAATGGTAAGATCGTCAGTGTACACGGCAATGTATTCATAATGGTCATCCATATCTCTGATCCATATGTCAGGCTCAGCCTTGCATGGGAAGAATTTCATGTTGCGGAGGATATCAGCAAATCGTTCGTGCCATCGTAGACCGGATGATTTTAGTCCGTACAAGGCCTTCCTGATTATGAATACATTTCCTTCCTTCTCCCCAAATTCTGGACCAGCAATCACATAGACCTTCTCGTCAGTCTTGGCCTCGAGGTACGCATTCCCGACGTCAGTCTGCCATATCTTCAACCCGTTAAGTTCAGCAAGGAATATCACAATTCTGACTCCCCTCAGGGATACAACACTAGAGTATACACTCTCAGTGGGCACTTCAGTAAGATGTCCTCCGGCTACTAGCCTACTCTTACGTCTTCCGTCGTGCTTCACTGCAAATACCATATGATATGATATCTTCTTGTATCCCTTAGGTGCTCGGGCTGTGGGATTTGACTCGTGGCCTAGGTCCTCAAATACTTCGTACTCCTCCAGTTGTTCAAGTTCTAGACCTTCTGAGTTAGACCATAGCCTATCCCTGTTCTTCATATCCATCTCCATAGCCTCACGGTGACTTCGGGGAACTTGAACGCCATACATGTATACTGGAGTACCGGCGTGAGAGGTAATCTTGACACGGTGTATCAGCCTGAGCATATTCTTGCTTTTCTCCGCTAGTTCCTTGAGCTTGATACTCTTGCATTCCCATTTATTGATGAGATCATGTTGCATAGCATAGTCGGCAAGATGAGTAGGTGCTGACTTATAGATTTGAGAGATCGGTTCCCAAGTTCTCTCCCCACTTTCCCATTCAATTAGTACCTGGTAGTCAGCTAGACGTCCACCACTGCGTGCCCTGGGGTTTCTCCTGCCCTTGTATTGGTCACGATGATCAAGGATGTTCCTGAAGTTCCAAGTGTTATTATCATTCTGTGATTGTTCCTCAATGAAGTTGCATATCTCGTTCCATGCAACATACTCGTCAAATCTCTGAGGCCCTACCTTAACCTTGAACTCAATACGCTCGGGGTTCTCCTCTAACTGCCCTTCATATTCCTCAGTGTAATCGACAATCTCCGCCCTATCAATTGTTCCGTCTTCCTTGGTAGGCATAAGTATAGACTTGCCGATTATACTCTCTGGGTTGAACCCGGCATATTTACCAGTGTTGTCGGATCCAAATCTGACTCTTTCAGGGATAGAGGGGTCATCAATATCAGGGAAATCCGGCGCATCATCATCAGCCTTGCGGTTAATATCCCTCTCGTTGTTCATCTTCTTGACACATGACCGGTACAGTAGGGCGCCTGTCTTCTCGTTATATACTATGAAAGTAAGCGAATGACCCACGGTGTTAGAGAAGCCAACGAATCGTACAACAATCTCATCAGACTGGGATGGGAAGTTCTTTCCGTCTGTTTGATAGTTCTTGATGAGGCATTTCTCCCAGAAGACAAAGTGCATAAGTACACTAATGTCAGGTGTCTGACCACACAAGGCTTCATAAGGGGTCCTCCATCCTAGTTTCTTCCTCGCTGTACGGTTCATGATGAAGATGACATATTCTACAACAAGTAGCCATGCCTCAAGGGGGCAGCCTGACCAATTCATCACCCAGTTCGTGTGTCTTTTCACATCTTGATACGCACGTTCTGAGAAATTTTGTTGTTGCTGGTGAGGTTCGGACTGCCAATCCTTGATGACAAAGGTCCTTAGGATGTCCTTGACGCGATTGCTTATCTCAGCTTGTGCCCTGTCACTGATGAGGATATCCATGGCTCCCCGTTCTCGTATCTCATCATTGAGTATATTAGCAAATTCAGCATCTGTACTACATCCTTTCACGCTGATGTACATGGATTGCTTACCACAGAATATCTGAGCAGCGGAATGACCTCCCCAAGACGTGACATCACACCAGATAGTATCTGTTGCCACAGGTTCATGCCTCCTTTCGACGTTGTTGGCAGGAAATTGGGTTCTGTGTGTGTCGCGGATTCTACGATGTGAAGGCAATGTTGGGACGTGCTGTGTGGTAGCCTCGAGGGTATGTTGAACGACTCTCCCCGGTTGGTTAAGGAAATACTGACGGTTGGCCTCAACGTCAATGGGTACAGGTGTTGTCTCGTGGAGACCTGCATTAAGATCTTGTAGGATTGGTCCATCTCGGCGTAGTTGAGTTAGGACGGATGGCGTCAAGGTCTCACTGACGTTGGTTTCAATGAGGTCACCGCTAAAATCGAATCCAGGATGGAGGGGATAAGGGTTGTTACGACCGTCAAACCATGACTTATCCCTAGAGGGCCTGGAATCATATTTGGATGGTTTCCAAACAATATCACGCGTCATGACCACATGTGGAAGTTCATTCCATTCTTCCTTGGTGAAGGGGCGGATGTTGAGGTATGCTAAACCGTTCTTGAAATCTAGAGGGATAGCATATCCATCGAGGGTGGCCAATGACTGGTGACCTTGGTTGATAGAACATCTATCATTGACTTGTATCTTGTTGTCCTCCAACTGAAGAGACGAGTGGATGGATTTACCCCGACCATGGAAGGCATATTGATTAAATATTAAAATTGCTGGACCCCGTTGTGTGCGCACAACCCCGCCGCAGGAACATAACTTGAGTTGCGGAAGTTCATGATTGTCAATTCCCTGCACGTCAATGGTCCTCCCAGTGTACGATATGAGGGTCATATCGTCGCCACATATACCTCCATTGGCTCCCCTATCCACAAGCGATAAGAATTCATGCAGATGTTCCATGCTGCTGATGAAGTATGTACTATCCCCATGAATCATCTCCCCGTAGCATTCCGCTAATGTTGCCATATTAATGTTAAGTCGGTTGCCGTTAGTTGATGTATGGATGGGGTTGGTACGGTCGTTGTTTTGAAGGTGGTGGTGATAGTGTTGTAGTGTAACTACCGCGGTGGGGTCAGCATGAGATGCCCACTGTAGAAAATCGTCACTCCCTATCAACCCTGGACTTTGTATGAAGAACAATAATTTATCAAGATCCGTACGGTTACCTGCGCGGAGTAATAAATTAATTGTGTTGTCGATAGTGCCATTGAGTACGTCGTCCATTGTGAGGTTGGCGAGCCCTTTGTCATCATCACTTTCACGGATTGTATTATTATTAATGTTATTCGCCATCATAGTTTATTGTTGACGGTTGTTGCACCACGATAATATCTCACAAACTGAATATTAAATTCCGATCCCTTTTGTTGAATCTTCCTTATCAAAGATTGCAATATATTAACTGACTGTAGTATTGCCACAGAGCTTCGTCTAATTCCACAACTCTACACTAAACAATTCCACCTAATCTATGATTAGGAGATAGAATCTCGAGACTGTTAATCTGTCAACGACAGTGGATTTATCGTTCGTTATCCGGCATAATGCGCAGCGCTTGCGGCTTATCTCCACTACGGTGTATATCCCTAGATGATATACGCGTATTCTTTGCAGATTACTTGGTTCTTTACTAATTATCCATACTATAAGAGATGTACGTTCCTCTTTAATAAACAGCGATTCAACTGTAGGATCTTCTTCAAGGTATCTCAATAGGTATCTTTACCAAACAATAAACGGGTGTCCGTATCTAAATGGGATGATCAGAATGGCACTGTTGTTGTCACCCGAGGCCAATATTCTACAAATTGCTTGCGTATACAAGTGCAAACTAGATACTATACAGAAACTAGTAGAAGATGATCGGGGATTGCTTCTGAGGGAAGATGGAAATAAGCGTATTGCGTTACACGAAGCCGTACAACTGAGGCTGCCACATGAAGTATTACACTATCTCCTCGATGGTATCAAATCTCTTCTCTCAGAAGGTGCACAAGTACCAAGTATTCCCGGTGCTAACATTCTTCATGTTGCTTGTGCCTATAACTGCGAACTTGGCATTATCAAGAAACTTGTCAAGGATGATCCTAAATTGCTCCAGATGACAGATGATGAAGGGCGTATCCCGTTGCACCTGGCAGTGAGATATGGAGCCTCAACTAATCTCGTTCGGTATCTAGTAGAATCCGATTATTCAAGCGTTCTTAAGGAAGATAAGTTGAGTCAGTTTTCATGTAGAAGATACATGAGAAAACTCCTATTTGGGAGGAAGGTATGGAAGGGACCCTTTGTTTTGTCTCTGTATGAATACCGTACCCTACTCATCTTGTCGAACTTTTTCGCCATCAACTCAACTTTGATACGATCCATAACTCGCCATATCATGATTTGCCGTGAAGAAAAATGAAGCACAAATCAATTATATGAAGATGATGTGAGTGACTACGATATTATTTGCAAAGTTAGATATGTATTGCAAAGTTATGGTAGTTGTTGTTGATAAAGGTTCAACACTCAACCGATGATGTTTACGATGATATGATATACACGCAACAACAAGATAGACATCGCATAGTAATAATGGCGTATCGATGCAGTAGAATCATTTGCCGATATGACGATGATGATGATATACGATGATGCAATTGCAAAGACAAGAAATCGCAATGTACACAACTATATTATGCTGACGACGGCGATAGTGACATACGATAAGCAATTGCAAAGGTATCAGCATATGATGGATGATAGCTTATTACTATTAGCAAAAGACATTGCAACATTTAACAATCAACCGCGGGCGTTCATGTTAATGTTATATCTCTGCCGCCATTGCATCTACTGCCGATTGGTATATTAAACAATGAGACGAGGCAAAGAAGGAGATAAAACAATAAAAGAGGAGATGCGCGGGTGATGAAATATGTGGTGGTATGTCAGAAACATATGTGAGGTAAGTGTTGCTTATTCACTCTCTGCTGCCCTTGCATATCTATTCTCGTATTTAGATTCTGAGACGAGGCAGTATACTGGGAGATAACAATGAAAGACAACATTGATCGATGACATATCTTAAAGAAGTCGATGGTATTGTTGCAGTAACAACTCTTTAGTGACGAATAGTACTCAACAACAAACAAAGACAAAGATCGGAAAACAAAAGATGTCTAGTATTGGATAGCACTGGTTTTAACATATTGGATATTATATTCTGGTGGATTAGATACGCTATGCAGACAAACATATGAATGATGGCATAGAATCCCGTGCTCCCTGATTCGGCACAACTTGCACGAAGTGCAAGTGAGTGCTGAATCCGAGAGAGCGCGGTAGATAGGACAGGTTTGTTGTCACATATCAAGATTTGCCCCAATATTTTGGTAGTCAAGATACTTTAAGTTTGGGATATATGATAGTTAGCGGCCACGGATCACCATATTTGTCAACATAAGAGAGGAAACAGAATGCTATAAGCATATCGTGATATAAATTAGAAGAGAGCATCTACACTGCCTATCATTGCTATCGTAGGGTATATGTCAATGTCAACTATGGCTATGTCCAGAAAAAGTCACAGGTATCTTTGCTCAATCATCAAAAGTCGCCAATCTGAACACAAAAGCCCAATGCAATGATGCCGCAAAGAGGCCTTCCTCTTATCATTGCACATCATATTACATAACAAATACTACCATCATGATCAGTCCAGATTTTATGTACAATAATAAACATCGGCATCTCCTGTCAAGAGAAGAGCTGGAAGAGGAAAATCACGTGGATACACCTAAGGGATTACCAACACACTCATCGATACTGCGATGTTGGATACTTGATGGCAAGATTGATGGTGAAGAAGTAGATAACAATGATACTTTACCTCCAATTCGAATACAACGACAAAAGATAGTAAACACATTACATCATTTTGGTGGCTGCGTTGATAGTAATGGTATGCCTCTACGACCATCGCCAATTGCAAAATACAAAGAACAGTTTGAGAATCGACCACCGGCACTTGGCGCAACTCCTCAATTATTAGCTGAACTAAAAGCACATGATGCAAAATTGCCATTGGGAGGTGTTCAACAACGTCTGTTATTCCAATCTTTGCGTGATCAAATGTTACGACAGCTAATCTCGTGTGATGGTGCTAAATGTATGGCTGATTTAGTTGATATATTGCAGAAAGAGATGGAGAGTGGTATACCTTCACCCATTCCAGATTGGTATACATTCTCAACTGCACCATCTGGGGGGAAGATTGGATATGATCGATGCAGCAATTGGCTGGGAAAATGTTACCGTACTGAGAAACATGATAAGCCACAATTCTCTCGCTGTTCGGCATGTAAGATGGCAGTATATTGTTCACGTGAATGCCAAGAATACGATTGGAAGTCGAGACATAAGAAGGTGTGCAAACATGTGGCAAAGGAACGAAAGTGTATGGAAGATCTCAGTGCTTTATTTGGAGATGCTTAACAGGAGAATACTCTGTTGCTTCTTTGATTATAGATAATGATAAAAAGATGATAAAAAGATACCTAGAAGAAATGACAGCTTGAACATAGACCATGAAAACTGCCGGCTAGACCTAGCCACTCGTAACTTACCTTTACATGTGGCTTCTAACTTTTCATCGCTTGATGTTGTGCAGTATCTGGTCGAAGGCTTCAAAACTTCGTTCACGCGTAACCTCTCTGGGGATTCGTTAGTTGAGCAGCTCAAGATTGCAAAGAGGACCAGTGATGTTCAACTCAAGTTGCCAAATGACAATGGCGACCATCCTCTACATAAAGCTTGTCGTCGTGGAAACTTTAAAGTTGTGGAATATCTCATAACAAAGAGCCCGGCATCGGTCACAATCAACAATTATTATGACAAATTGCCCATACATCTACTTTGTGACAATAATGAGGACTATAAAAGTCCTAGGCGGGTGGAATCTATTGAATGTACAGAATGCATATTCAAAATGTTGGCTGCCTTTCCGGAGTTAGTGGTGGTGTAATGTTGTTCGTGTTGCCAATTTGAGAAGTAAGGTTGTGAATTGCTTCTCTAAGTCTATCCAAGGGTTTGTGTAATTTTGGTCGATAAGTATGAAGTGTGTAGACTCGTTTATGGTAGTAAGTGCATTTGATATACTTTTGAGAAGGAAATCGCGAATGTCTCACCACTTGTGTCTCACATAAATCACAACAACTCACAATAAGGCAACAACAAGTGTACGATGATGATAATAATCATCAACATCCCGACACCACTCACACTCCCAATCTTCAGGCTGACAATCATTGCAAATGACCGAGTAGCAGTCCTCGTATGCTTGACAATGTTGCATTTTACGGCAGCACTTATAGCAGAGGGCAAGGTTACAATTTGCACAGGTTCGGAGGAGATCGAAGTCATGTTCCCTACATCCACGACATACAACATCCCCACACGAGTCACATTTCTCGCATTGCCACAGTCTTGACAAAATGTGTTCTCACAATTGCTACAGAATACTGTTGGTTTACAGCCTGAACAAAAGGGACCACCGTTCATTATACCACACCAAGTTTCACAATATGTTTCGGGAATACACTTCTCACAATATACCTTTTCATCACATTCCTGACAATGGTACATGTTTAACTCAGAATATTCATTACACTCCCTGCATTCCATATCCCCGCATTCATAACAAGTATCAAACTGTGTGGTAGTATTATGGAACCACATATCACCTTCAGCATCCGTCCGGTTTATGATGCTCCGTCCATACATCGTTCAGATGCACAACAAAATCTTTGGGCATCCAAATGTTGTTCATAACTTTCTATAAACTGACGCAGGGGCTGACTTATTGTATCTGCAGCAGACCAACTTTGAGGAAACACTAATTGCTTCAAAACACTCCCTTCCATATCAACAATACTCTGTAAGATGGGTAGAGTAACACTCTCTGAAAGTAATGTGTCCCCTTCGAGTATTGGACTTTCGAATTTACCAACCAAACTCAAATCAATCTGCTCAATTACTACTGATTGACGTAACGGTGCTAAACCATGCCCAATAATACCCCTACAATTTGTCAACTTTAACTTCTTGAGGTTATGCTTCGCATCGATACAATTCAATACACTACCCAAATCTTGATCGGTTAATCTCATTGCTAAATCTTTTTCTAAATCACCAAAGTCGAGTAGGTCAGGTGCTGGCACGTTCATCCTTGCACGCATTTCACTGATATCGCCTTCACCAGTATGTAACGATATAGCAAATAATGCACGGGATGGTAATGCAAGGTATTCACTAACATGAACGAGCAAAGGATCGGGCAATGAACATATATTTGATGGTGCATCTTGTTCATCTGACATTTTTTGTTGCTTATTTGGCCGTAGGGTATCACTGCCGCCGCCACTACTGTTGCTACTTTCACCACCAACTCTTTTATTATCAGATTTAGTACTATTGGATCTACTAAATTGTTTCCCATCCCTTCCTACTTAATGATAGCTTGCGCAGTGGGTGGTATAAAATTTAGTAACAAACAATGCTTAGTGTTATACAGACAAACAACTTCCGTAGAGAGCTGCCAACTTTCAGTGGGCAGAAGCCTGTATACTACTTGTTTTTTAGATGTTATTATTGAAACATGGCCTAATCCTCATATACCTAACTTCGATAAAACAAAAGCAAAATACCAGTAAGAATCAAAAAATGAGGGCTTTACGATAGGAATTGTTGATATATGGATCTATTCTCTATATCATCGATTAATACCAATGGCGAAGCATTTCACATATTGCAAATAGAAAAACAGTCCTATATAGTACCGAAGATAGCCATGCATAGAAGGATATGAAGCTATATTCAATTGGTGGTAGTTATGACGGTAGGATACCGACACAGCCCTTATTTCGACATGTTAATATTAGTGGTGTTATTAGACTGAAATAACGTGACATTACGCAGCAGCTGACGAACTTCTACAGTAGGCTGATCACATGCTAGCTACAAGTCAAGGCTAAGTTTAGTTTAAGAGCTCTCGATCTCAGCTGCCCCTCTGGCCTGCGGCCGGGGGCAGCTGATCGTTCGCTCCAGTCTGTAACTACTCTTCAGATATCACCGCTTTATCTAGTATAGTGTTCCCATCATGCTCACCTGTTGCCATGATACCATACTTTTTAAAAAGGCGTTGATGCGCTTTATGCTTAGGATCATTTAAATGCTTGATGCGCGATTGAATTGCCCCGGTTGTCTTATTGAAGATTTCTGCTAATTGATATGTTGGTTTAGACCGGAGTGACCATAGCTTGTAATCATCCTGTT
>Ga0214477_100303_pt1 | contig 35470 bp, 27 predicted proteins | sample M1_20Mar14CPVII9_FD_165058 | JGI IMG/M metagenome (GOLD analysis project Ga0214477, IMG submission 165058) | Marine eukaryotic communities from Monterey Bay, California, United States - M1_20Mar14CPVII9sort6BwellC16 | ecosystem: Environmental > Aquatic > Marine > Unclassified | place: USA... | reverse complement strand
AGTAATAATAATTATGGAGCAAATATTTCATATGGAAATAATAATAACAACAATACAATATCATCAGCTGGTGGATCAAGTAGTACGGGATATTACGGAGGAGGTAGCTCAACCACGGCAGCAAGCAGTGGATATGGTCAAACTCATAACACTGCAATGAGCGGTACAATCGGCAGCTCCGCTAATGTACCACCACCATCTGCTTTTGGATCTAACCCAAATTCAGGATCATTTGAAACAATGAATAATAACAATAGAAATAGTGGCAGTACTACTAATAGTTATGAAATGAGTGGTCAAATGGGAGGACCTATCGGTGGTACTTCACAACAGCAAATATCAACAACACAACCAAATGTCTTCGATCCAAATGCAGCAGCAGCAGCCAAGAAAGATAATAATATACCAGCACCACAATATGAAGAAGATTACGATAATGAACCACCCTTATTAGAAGAATTAGGTGTAAACTTTCCACATATATATTCAAAATCACGTGCGGTATTATTTCCTTTCGGTAAACATGCTAAATCATTAGAAAGTGGATTAATAGAAAATGATGCAGATTTAGCAGGACCATTAGCATTTGCATTAGGATTAGGTGGAGAGTTATTATTGTCTGGTAAGATGCATTTTGGATATGTCTATGGATTTGGCATGTCAGGCTGTCTTGCCATGACATTATTATTAAATTTATTAAATCCAAATGGTGCAGTTAGTATGTGGACGGTTGTATCAATATTGGGATATGCATTACTACCAGTGAATTTATTAGCTGGTATGAATGTTTTGTTACGAGTTCATAAGTTGGGTGTTTGGGGAATGGTATTGGCTGTATTGACAATTGTTTGGTGTACAACTGCTAGTGCAAGATTGTTTGAACGGGGATGTAATATGAGAGCACAGCGGTTTTTGGTTGCGTATCCTACTGCCTTGTTGTATTCGGCGTTTGTTATGATTACAATCTTTTGAGTGAGGAGAGAGAGAGAGAGAGAGGCGACTCATGAATGAGAGAAAAGAGGGGAAGACGGAAGGATGCTTCTTATCTCTTGGGTTAAAGGGAGGCGGCACAGACTTGTGGCATATACCTATCCAGTCCATTCTCATAAATTATATGTATGTGAGTTAAATGAGCACGCAACTACTATTCAGCTGGACCAATATTGCTGGGCTCTGATCAGTTAACATTCAATACAATTGCGCAAGGTCGGCTCCAAGATACCGTCACATAATATGTAGGTACCATCACCAATCGAAACTCGAACACTACGTACGTATGTAGTGATCGGTCCTACTCAGGAGTGCTATGAGTGGTGTAGTTGTATGTACAATTATATCATATGCAAAATGCCATTGAGTGTAGACGAAGAATATCTTAGTTGGTTTAGTTGCTTGTGACTCATTTTGCAAATCCGGTACACTTACTTACTTCTGCAACACCAGAGTTAGAGAGCTCGTCTTATGTTATCATAAGCACATATCGTATTTACTTATCCAATTGCAACACATGATGTGTTCTATTACTATTACAAAACGGAGGAGGATAAAACCACCAAGTAGTATCATAATAATATCGATATTAATAGTTTGTTGGATATCGACCGCAGTCGACGCGTTTGGTAGTTTTAGTGAATCAACATTACATCGTCTTGCAATGGCATCATCTCTATCCTATCTATCGATAGAGAAAATAAAACAATCACCATACTATGATGAATGTAAATTAGAGCCAATAATACAGGTGGTTGATCCTAAATCAGAGTCTGGTGCTACAATATTTAGAGTTATAGACAATAGCAACAACGATAATAATAGAGAACATCAACAACTAGTAGTAGCATGTCGAGGATCGGCTAATCCTAAGAACTTTGGCACAAATTTAAAGTTCAACTTGGTACCTGCAACTCGATTATCTCAGAATTTACCCGACAATGCATTAGTTCATGAAGGATTTCAATCAGCTGCATTAGGACTGTGGAAGGAACTTGCACAACCATTAATGAAAGAAATGGAGAAAGTTTCATCTGTTACGTTTACAGGGCATAGCCTAGGAGCTGCCACTTCATTGTTAACTGCTGTACATTACCAAGCTTCCAATAGTGGGAATAGAGGTCCATTACCGGATGTTATAACATTCGGAGGACCAAAACTATGCAATTCTGAATTGGCAAGACATATACGAAACGAATCACTATCACAATGTAATATATTGCATCTTGTACATTCATCCGATCCAGTATTAGCCAACAATCAAAAACTATGGAATGATCTAGGCTTTGAAAATGTAGGGATTGAATTACAGTGCGATCCAAACAAACCTATCGTATATTATCGAGAGGATGATGCACCAAAGAAAGGGATTGCATGGAATATTGTTGATCATTGCAAATACATGGTAAGATATTCATAATGTGTGTACTTTTCTGGTATGGTTGTTACTGCTGTTGTGTTTGCAAAGTATCTAACATTGCTTATAATGTCAGGGTGTATTTGTTGGGCCAAGGTTATAACACCCAAACACAAAGGCACTTTTCAGACTGGCCAAATACAGTTACTGCATGACATGACAAACCCAAGCCGATTATTATCAAATCAATATTAAAGATTTTTTATATCTCTCAGACTCAGAATGAAACACGCTGAGATGACGGCTGGCTAAATTATGATTGTATGGTTAGTTGAGATGACGGCTGAGATGACGGATGGCTATATTATGATTATTCATATAGTTGGCAATCAGCTTTGGCATACCTACAATGAACAAAGGTGAATAGATAGTAGCACTATACAATAGGGTTGACTGCTATTAGAACCAAGAACTTCATTATGAACTCTGATACTTATTCTCTCTCTTCTACTTCAGTCGTAGGAATGATGAGATAGTCCTCGTCATCAATCGCAAGCCAGAACCCATGAGTCTTTGCAAGTATATATGTTGCCAATATTTGAACTCTACAACTATTGCTGCCGACATGGCATGTCTGGAGTCTGGGCAAACACGTACGCTTATGGTATCCTTGACCATCCAAAATCTGAGATGGTGTCGCGACTTAATGAATTTTAGACATTAGTGCATATGAAATCAAAAAGATACCTTTGATATGAAATTACATATACCACGTGGAAGTTATATCACCAGTATAAAGGTAATGAAATGTAATATTTGTAATCAAATAGCATTCCATCGTGTAATAGCATACCCCTAATGACGTAAAGAGTTTAGATGACTATCAGTCAAACAACACAAGCCTATACCACTAGTAATAGCTCATAAATCGTCTACTCGATCCATACCAACTACTCATCATCATACCAACAACCACAACAATGAAGCTTCTAGTAACTGCCTTGGCTGTTTTATCTGCCACCTCTGCCGTCGCCGCCGACGTAAGTATCGTATTCTTTTCTATCGAACTTTCCTTTGCAATGATTGCAAATTATCATCATCGATTGCAAATGGGTTCACCTTCTCTCTAACAAATTTTATCATCGTACCTTCATTCCATGTATGTATTGTCTTATTTCAACAGGTAAAGTTCCTACGTACGGGTTTGGCCGACAAATGTGATTGGGAGACTACAAAAGCCGCAAGTCCAGGTGAAGACTGTGATGAGTTAGGCGACTCTTGTACTGGTGGTCCTGGTAGGGGTTCTTGTTGCGCAGGAGGACTTACATGCAATCCACCTGAAAATGTTTGCACTCACAACGGCGACGCCAAGGATACAGCCGCTGCCTTCGAGAAAGAGCTCAAGTTGGTAGTAGAAGAAAAAAAATGTATCGGAGATGGGGAAGGTGGTCCCGAAGGTAAATGTGGATGTCTTACGGAAACTGGTGGCAACCCAGACGGTACAACAGAATGTTGTGATAATATGATTTGCAGTCACGTGCATTCTAGCAGAACTAAAAGTGGTGTGCCAGAATTTCGTTGCTCTGTGCCTGGGGAGGAAGATGTTGCTGTAGAGATCAACTAAATCGTTAGGGAGATGAATGCAAGTAAAATTGAGAGAATGAGCTATGGAGGAAGAGGAAGACTAGAGAAGAGGGGATGACTAATGGCAAAACTACAAACCAAAGGGTGTGTAAAGTTAACCACGATAGAGGGAAGTAGTGAATAAAATATAGAAATAAAGTATCAATAAGTCAAAATATCAGGATCATAATACGCAAGGTATGAGTTATTACAAAGTCATATCGTTAATTTACATATCTCATGTGTGTTTACAACATCCATTCCTCCGGCTATACATTCTTATATTGTTCTCCATACTCTCTATACATTTTTACTCACTTACATCCGTACGACAAATATGGGAAATATTATCATCATCATACACCTCAATAGTACTGCATCGTACCTCCTCATCATTGTCTGTTGAATAGCTTTTGTTCAATTCTACATCATATACATCATTCAAGCCTTTCATCCTCTCCTTCTTCTTCTTGGTACGATGAATTGAGTGTGAATACACTCTCTCCTCTTTCTTCTTTGGTGAAGATGAACTAGGTCGTGTACTATTCCTCACTTGTTTGGTATCACTTGACTTGGAAGAAGACTTGCTATTCTGATTTTCACTGTAGTATCCCCCACTGCCTCCACTACCACTTCCATTGTCACGCCGATGACGACTACTACCATCCTTCTTGTCTACACTATTATCCAATTCTTCAACTGATTCAACATCCTCAGGCCAAGCCTTGACCAACGCCTCCAATGCACCAAGTGCAAGGTCAATATCCTCAACATCATACACACTTACATTCTTCTCATTGATTAGATACCGCAATATACCGACATGCTGAGTCTTCATTGCAATATCAATTACACTCCGTCCGTTACTTGTCTTCAAGGTTATCATGTTATCCTTCCCATCTTTAGTAAACTTGTTTCCACTAGCACTTGATATAAGTTTCGATGCTAGGATACTACCCACACCTTCCACTACTCCACCTTCTACACTCATAGTACCTCCGTTCTTATTGCCTGGTAATGAAGCAAACAATGGACAGTAATGTACATCTACTAACCATCGTACTGACTGTTCAGATTTACCCTCAATTGCTGCATGTATAGGGTACATTACCTCACTACTACTACTTCCCTTCTTCTTACTACTTGAAGGCATGAATGGTACACGTAAATTAATATTACCAGTCATATATAATTCCACAGCACTACCATACCGTCCATTCACTAAGGCATGTTTAAACCTCTTTGATATTGTAATACAGCTATTGCAAACTGTAACATCCTTTTCATTCTTAATATTGTATGTGGATGGTATATACTTTTTATTTATGGATGTGCAACAATTGTAAGATGAACAAATTACTATTCCGCAGTTACGGCAATGTTTGGGCCTTTTGAAGAATGTAAACTTCGTAGGACATAACATACATGTATCTTTTTGATTAAATGGTATCATTTGGGGTGGTGCATTGGCATAGGCTGATGTACGTGCTTCTTTTTCTGTTTGGAAACTAAATGATTGTAATACTGTTGACTTCCCACCTTCCTTGTCTGGCTCATCACAACTATTGTTAATTTCCACTACCCATTGATCGGCACTAGGATTGTAATAAATTGTTGGTGGTATTAGTTGTCGTGAATATACCTTGGTATTACCAATCATGAATATCTTTTGTTTGGGTTTTGGTTTATTGTTGCCACTACTGTTGCTAGATTTGTGAGGAGGAGGAGGTGTAGAAGAGCCACTCTTATCGTTCTTTTGAATCTGTTTCTCATGTAAAGTAACACGTCCTTTAGTTAATATTGGTATATCAGTATCTCTACCCCTATCCCTCGACATACGTCGCGACGACGATGACGACGTGGTGGCGTTATTGGTTTCACCATTGGTATTAACTTTCATCAAAGACTTTTTCTTTTCAGGGGTACGACTGATAGACCTACGTCGTCGTCGTGACGAACCACTGCCATTGAAGTATTCACTAACATATGCAGCCTCAACGTCTGGATGTGATCGTTGACTACGTGGTGGTGTGGTGGTTGTAATTACCAATGGTGGATCCACTACTCGATTATTATCAACATCGATTACCATCTCTTCTCGTTTAGTAGATTGTACAGTAGCTGCATGTCGATTGTTGTTGGTATCGTCTCTACCCTCTTCCTCTTCATCTTCTTCGGGTAGCGTATAAACAATTTCGGATGGTGAGAATGGATCCGAGGGAAATAGTTTATCATCGGCTTCTGGCGGTGGTGGTGGTACCAATTGCAATTCTCTTAGACTACGGAGTGAAGCTTCTGACTTGCGCATGGTTGAGTTATTGCTGTTAAAGTTATATATTATTTATGCGCTCACTACTGTGTTTGTTGTTTTCGGCGATTTATGAGGTATTGTATGCGTCGGAGAGGAAACATTGTTGAGCTGTGCTGTGTTGATGTACTACGTGTAGCATTGTGTTGTGTGGAGGAGGGAGGGCTTACATGCTCGAGCTCGGTGGTAAGTTTCCTATTTGCATTGAGTGTAGGTAGTCGGTTGTACGAGAAAGTTAACTTGATGCCACTAAAAAATGCACATCAATCATCAACTCGAGTTCTCTCAGGCAACCCCCTCACCCCTGTAAAGCATATCGTATGCCCTATATCCTCTACGCCGCTGACGACTTATAATGAATGATACATCAACAAACTACGAGACAATATCAAACTATTGTCTCGGCAAGGCATCATCATTCGATAATAATGATGAGCATTGCAATAAGTCATCATTGCAAGCATTACAAGTTATAAATAAAAGCAATAGCTTCTCTTCCTCATCCTCCTCGGCAGCAACGACGGTACCAAACAAACGAAAGATATTTGATAACAAGTATGTATCGTCTAGCTTTGTTGATAAGGAGAATGCCCTTCCAAATTTCAAGGCTGCAAACAACTCGAAGAAGAAGAAGATCTTCTCCGGACTCGGAGGTGATGGCAAACCTCCAATGAAGGATAATAATACTACAATCAGTAAGCCACTATCCAAAGATAAAGAAGAACAAATCGCTACACTACAAACTCAGTTAAAACAAGCATCAACAGCACTAACAAAAGTCCAAACAATATCAATATCAAAAGATAAAGAATTAAATGAATTATCATTCAAATTAGATCGTCAAATTGATGAAACTAATCTCTACAAAGTTATGGCGGATCAGACTGGACTATTCGAATTGTTGAATAATCAAGATACATTGATTGAGAATTTAATGAGGTTGATTGGGGAGAAGGATCAGGTAAGATATGTGTTCATATAAGAGTATGATGCAATCTTTTCTATTGCCGGCCTTTCTATATATACATATATCGATACCTCACCCCTGTCTACCTCAATATATACCAAAGGCACTAGAAGATGCCATTCAATACAACAGTCAAAACAACAAAGCAAACCAAAAGCTACTACTCCACGCAGAATCCAAGCATACCGATGAGTTACAAATCGTTACAAATGAAAATAATGAACAAATGGATACATTACACACTATACTATCATTACAATTGAAAGAAAAGTATATGTTTGAAAAACAAATTATGTTGATTAAAGAGCAATTGGAAGAGGGTAGTGAAGAGAGTAAACAGTTTGTTCATGAAGTAAAGTTCATGTTAGTGTTGATGTCAATGTTGAGTGTATTGGTATCACAGAGGATGGAATACTTTGTGTATGTATCACCTTTATACTTTCTATTTATATTCTTTACATTGGAATGAACAACCGGTTGTTCACGAGTTAATAGATGCATCTACCCTTGCCTTTAAATGATGCCCGAGCTGTGTGAGATTAGAGATGATCAAGCATGAGAATGAAAAAAGAGAATAATGCTACTTTCATGCTTGTAAATTATGTACAATTAGAATGTAAAACTATTATATATGTTATCTGCTACTATCTTCTCTACTATTCTTTTTCTAATAACGCTGTACTGCAGTGAAGACATCAGTTGCTCTGTATACAACAATAATGAATGCAAAGGAAATGATAAGGATACCGGCATTGACATTGAGGATACCATGATCATTTGAATGACAAATGATAGATCCCCTGGCCTCTGTGCCTCAACAATCACTTCTCTGTTAATGTATTGTTCCTAAGTATGCATGGTGGAGTTTGGAAGGGCAGGGTTTTAGGTAAACTACAAGGATACCTCGATATCGTGTCTACGATTGTGAAGCAAGATCAAAACAAATTATGTCTTAGACTTGAGACTCCGTCTAATATTATCACCTTTAGACGATTCATTCAAAGGAATGATACAGAAAATGACTGCAACTCCTCGGTCAAGCCTGTTACTCCTCGGTACTAAGTAAATTCTAAAGCAGCCTTCAGTATCAAGCACAGGTAATAGTAATAGTAGAATCTACTCATAACTTTATCTATCAACATCTTTTGATTTTAACACTACACTCATAGTCATAGGTACTATAATGATGAATCTCAAACTATCTCTAGTGGTTACTCTGTTTGGTTCATCTCATGCCGGATATTGCAATTGGTACGTCATAGTGTTTCCTCTCGGACATAAGGTACATACACTCATCTCTCATTTTCTTACACATCTTCTCCTCTTTTCATCTTCTCCTCTTTTCATCTTCTCCTCTTCTTCTTCTTACGCATATTAGGGGTAACGATGGTTCAGGTGCCAGCTCAACATGCAACGGCATCAATCAAGGTGGTAGTTGGTGTAATGTCGGTCAAGCCAACTGTGAGGAAGGATGCCAAGGTAGATGGTGCACTAATGATGGCAATCCTACACCACCTACTACACCTCCTTCTCCACCACTAACTCCGCCGCCTGTCGGTAGCAACAGTGGAATAGCCACTACTACTCGATACTGGGACTGTTCAGGAGGAGCTTGTGGATGTGCCTATGTGCCGTCAGGTAGAGATGAAGGCGAGCCGGTGTAAGTAGAACGATTTAGTGCATATGATTATGCACAAGATATGATATGCACATCTCATGTATCTTTTCATTCACATACAGACACTGTCACTCCAATGCAATGTTTGAGGCTCCAGAGGGTAATTCATACGGAGCTAAGTTCTATGGTAGTGCTGCCATCAGTGAAGCGCTTGGTGGCGGCTATTGGATGTCTGAAGGTTGTGGAAAGTGCTGGAAGGTGACTGGTACATCTAATGCAGGCTCGATTGCTCCTGGCGTGGAGACTACTCTTGTACTCAAAGGCACAAATTTTTGTCCACCGGGTAATGCCCCTTGCGAGAATGGGAAAGCCCATTTCGATATTGCTGGTGAGTATAATCTTTCTTTGCATGTGTTGATCTATCTCCCAATCGCTAAAACTTGCTCTTCTTCTCTATCATCACTAGCACCTGGGTTTGATGTGACAGCATTTTCTTTATCCAACACTTGCAGTACGAGAGAACCAGACGAGGCTGAAGGCTTTGAAGCATGTGGTAACTGGATGATTGGAAGTCAGGACCCCGAGATGAATTGTGATTGTACTCTCTTCAAAGATCAGACACTACGCCAAGGCTGTGAGAACTTTTACTCCCTATATTGGGATAATCCTACAGTAGTGTACGATGAAGTACCTTGTCCTCAAGAACTTAGCTCATTGCATTGTGCTCATCCTTATGCCTTCGAAGACGTAGAAGGCATTCCCGAGACTTGTGCCAGTAATGATTACCTAGCAGAGCCTAGTCCTATCACTGCAAATCCTACAGAAGAGCCTACACCCGAGGTAAGTTAGTTCTTGCTTGATTAGAGTATCTCCTTTGCCACTTCCCTTTTCATAAACTAATCTCATTCAATGTAATAGCCAACTCCTCCGCCAATCGAGCCTGAAACAACTACTAGTAGTACTAGCACTACCACAACAAGCACTGAAGTTACAACATCAACCACTCCCGAAACTACTGAAGTTACAACAACTGCAAGCAACTCAAAGTGCAATGGTTGTTCATGGGACAACGGAGTAAACTGTCCTGATTCCTGGTGCAACCAAAGCTTCTCAAACTGCGTCAATTTCTGTTCTGGTACCTTCTTTGAAAGTGATGGTCCTTCTCCTTCAACTCCTAAGCCAACTCTCAGGCCTGTTATTCCTCCCACTCCACCAAGTGATACTTCCAAGTGTGGCTGTTCTTCGTGTACTACTTCTATTCTGTCGAGAGATGCTTCAGGGTACAGTGTCGGCAGTCGAATCAATTGGGTAGTGGCCAACATGGGAATATCTGAAACAGAAGCATGTACTCTTGGTGAGTAAAGCTTGTTCTTTTCTTTGTTTTGTTGTCTATCTTAACTCCCGACTAAACTTGATACCTTTCTTGTTCATCTCAGTATGCGATGATGAGTTCCCAACTATCTGTGGCGAATGCGATCCTAGTAGCTGCAATAACGATGAAGGTCCATCTCCAACTCCACCCTCTCCGACACCTCCATCCAATGGAGATGGAACTCCAGGATTTACCACGACGTGGACTTCTGATCCAAATACTATACAATCAGGGGCTTGCGAATATGCTACGCCATCGGCAACTGCTCAAGGCAATTCATGGCTATCTCCATATGTAACATCAGGCAACTATTGTGGTGTCACTCTTGATCTCTTTGAGGGTGGAGCGGCATGTGGAAGATGTTATCTTGTGAAATATGACGGCGCTCCAGCCACAGATCCGGGCACACCCGGGGAACAAATTGTACAAATCGTAGAGACAGGTACGGCGGGCGGTTATACCAATCTCTTTGATTGCTTCATTGATGCTAAAGAGCGAATCACAGGATCCGACACTGGCATCTTTCCTATCACCTACTCTCAAGTCGATTGCCCTAATCCTGCATCACCGGCCGCTGTTATCCTCGACGGTAATAATGCCTGGTACGTCAAGGTATTACTGGCAGGAGGCCCGAGTGGTATTGTATCTGCAACTCTTCGTATTGGAGATTCGACATTTCCACTATCAAGAGTTGCAGGCGCTACATTTTCTGCTAGCACCAACAACGCTCAGGGTCCAGCTAGCTTTGATATTGTGTATGATAATGGTGATACAGCAACAATTGACGGTTGTTTTGGAGGAGCTTGGCCCGTAGATACTAGTTCTGTTTGTGATTAAGTTTTAGATATAAGCATATGTAAAGATAATGTTTTTGAGTTGATAAAGACATGAACTTACTCTATGACTATGTGAGGTATCTATAGGATACCTCATCCCATCACCCTCCTTTACTTCTCTCACCTACTACCATCCACTAGTTTAACGAGCAGGGTCCCAAGTCTTCCCATGCTTCACTCCACAGCGGAGTACTAGTCGATTGAGGCTGATACATTGTCTTCGAACAATAGAATGAATAGAGTGATCCTCTACATTGATACATTATTGAATTAACCTCGACTTGACTTCCAGCCGTATATGTTGATGCAAGTGATGAATCATATTTATTAGGACAAGCTTGTATTTGTTGTGGACGTAATGTGGGGCTTGAACTTGGTCGTTGTGAAGGTTTGTTCGAGGGTTGATTTGTGGGCTTGGCAGTTGGTTGAACCTGTGTAAGATAGAGAAAATAATATATTAGTAACTAACATCCAACTCTATAACAACAAAGAACAAGATTCAAGAGTGTCTTAACTTACCGTCGGCTTCAATGTAGGCTTTATAGTGGGTAGAGCCTACGGATTACAATTTAGATGAGAAGAGAGAAATGATATATCAACCAAAATGGTTAGTGTTGAGCACAATAGTTCTAGCATTTGTTTAAGATTAACACAATATACTCACCGTAGGCTGTCTAGTAGGATTTCTACTTGGTCTTCTAGTCGGTAGTCTCGAAGGCTGTCTCGTGGGCAGTCTTGAGGGCTGTCTCGAAGGCTGTCTTGATGGCATTGGAGTGTTCCGATATGGTCGATATGGACTACTTGCTTCAGTAGTATCATCACATCCATGCCTATTACAACATCCTTCTCTACTATCAAACAAGAACACATGTGAATTGGTAGCAGATGCCATCCATGGTTCAAAGTTGGAATCATACAAACAATCCTTCTTCGTATCAGTTGATAATAGATTTGGATACCAATATCGTTCTTCACACTCATGTACCTCACAACAAGCCATTTCCGAAGTAAATAAATAATGACTTGATCGAAATTTCATCCAATCCGGATATTGACTTGAATAGATACATTCTTTCACATCAGTATATACCTCTGGGAAAAAATACATACTCTTACATTCATGTTCGATACAACATTCCTGTTGTGATGCAAATAAAAACTTGGGTGCATTCACTTCCAACGCCATCCATTCTGGGAAATCGTAGCCGTGTTTACATTCATTAGTACTTGATTCAATATCTAAATACCAATATTCTTGCTTGATACAATCATGTTTGATACAGCATTCTTCTTCCGAAGTGAATAAAAAGTTGGGAGCATTCACTTCTAAAGCCATCCAATCTTGATATGATGAATCATGTATACATTCTCTTTCTTCATTTGTTACTAATAAATTTGGATACCAATACTCACTAATAGTCTTCATTATTGGACAATCATGTTGAATACAACACTCCTCTTGTGAAGTGAATATAAAATTAGGCCGATTGGTACTTAACATCATCCAATCTGAATACTCAGAATTGTAGATACATTCCCTATCATTCGATTCAACATTTGGATACCAATACTCTCTCTTCTTCTCCTCTCTCTTCCCCTCTTCTTCTTCTCCTTCAGCTACCTTTTTGACAATGCAATTATGATACTCACAACAATCTTCTTCAGTATCAAACAGAAAGTTATCCCTATTGGAATTTAATATCATAAATTCTGGATAATCATTTCCATATATACATTGTTTGATATTGGATTCTACATCTGGATACCATTGGTATTGTCCAATTGGTGAACGAGAGCGTAGTGTTGGTGCTATTGATGGTATGTTTGTTGGTTGAGATGAAGGATACTTGGTGGGCTGTGTTGTTGGATGAGATGTAGGTCGTTTTGATGGCTATATTGTGATGAGAGATGAAATAAGAGTGTTGAGTCGATGTTATCCTTTTTCGAAATTACAAGAAATACATATGAGTGTTCAAACAATGTACTTACCTCATCAGTCGGCATACTACTAGGACGTCCCGTAGTCGGATTACCACTCGGGGTAATAGTCGGTAACAAAGTTGGTGTATCAGTAACATAACAATAACTAATTGGTTCCCATGCTAAATCATATAACATCTTTTCATTTGCATTTAAATCTTTCATATCTTCATTATTCATATTGCAATATATTTCATACAAATCATACGGCTCATCACTACCAGGATGAAGCGAACCAGCTCGACATTGGTAGATGTAATTATTAACTGATATTAAATCACCTATTTTATATTTGTTACGTTTGGCATATCGTGGATTGTATGATGGTGGACAATATTGTAAAGGTGTTGGATTGTAACTTGGTGATGTAGTTGTGGGTGACTCTGTTGACGGGCTATGTGACGGTGATTCCGTCGGAGATGATATTGGACTTGATGATGGATGTGTTGTTGGTCTTAATGATGGACGCTTCGAGTGTGTGAATGATGAAGAAGTGTGAGATTCATGCCTTCACGAAACATTTATACATGTCATTTTTAGAGTATACTCACCTTGATCGGATTATCAGTCTCAACAGCGGGTAAACTGGGCAGTAAACCCTCATCTACACTTTCATCCACCTCTTCTACCTCAGCACTACCCTCTACCTTATCACTGTCATCAACTTCTTTCAAACAAGGACCAACAAATTTCCAAGCTATATTCCACTTTTCCCTCTCCTCTGTATTCCAATTTCGATCAACTGTATGTATATTACAATATTTGACATATTGTGATTGACAAGTTAATATATTAGAATGTACCTCTATACGTTCATTTGGTATATAATTTGTACGGGTGGAGTTGTATGGTGTTGGACATGCTGGTATAGTTGTTGGTTTGTTTGTTATTGGAGAAAGTGAAGTTGGTTGAGATGTTGGCTCATCTGTAATATCTTGTACTAAACATGAACCAAGCTCAACCCAAGCTTCATTCCAATAAGTATATTCTGTTTCATTCCAATTTCTATTAGGTGTAAAGATATTACAATATTTTTGATATTGACATTTATATATAGTTTCTTGATCATTGGATGATGAGGTTATTGTTGTGGATGACATTAGTGAGCCAGTTTGATATGTTGTGAAATAATCGTAGGATGGTGGGCATGTTGGTAGTATTATTGGAGACTACATATAGTATATAGAGAGGCCGATGCAAGGTGTAGTGCATGTTAGAGATATTACAGTACTGCAAATTTACCACAGATAATCACAAACAAAAAAACATACCATCGTCGGTGGCGGCGACTCTGAGCCGGCAATACCGAACCAACTTTGTAGCTGTGATAGCATTGATGCCATTGTTTTGATACTGAATCCCTCCTAGAGATAGCAATAGCTTATTGTTAGGATCGAGTAGAGAGTAGTAGAAGAGGGCATTGCAAGTAGAGTTATTGCAATGCTTTTTGTCTGGTCTACTTGCATGATTGGCGCTCCAAATTTTTGTCGTATCTTACTTACACGGCCTACTATGCTTTAGATACATTCATTGCCCTTGCATTATAACCAATCAACCATGAAGACCAGCCTCATCTCAACCATAATAGTAGTTACCTTCCAATTATTCGCCGCCGCCGAGCAACAATCATCGTGGAGCGGAGATGGATGGGATCGTCGTAATTTACGAAATCGTACCAAGAATCGACAATACAATAACCAAGCGGAGCTTACACTTGCAATAACAAAGAAGAATCAAGAGAAGAAGCGTGGTATACAACCAAAGAGAGATGATGGTACCACTACTACTAAACCTGAAAGACAAAAGAAACAACCAAAAGAAGAAGATACCTTCTGGGATAAGGCAACCTTTACAACACCCAAACGAACTAAACCAACACAACCAATCAAACCACCATGTCCTACCAAATATGACACCTCAACAATATATGTAGCGGGTGATACAGTGGAAGTTACAAAAGAAATATATGTTTGTCAAGACCCTCCCTATGAGGAATATTGCAATGTAATTAATCAAGATGTTAATTGGACTGAAAGTGAAAGTAAGTTATGGAAATCTGCTTGGTTGGGTATTGGCAAGTGTGAGGAGATTAAGGCTCTTAAGGAGGAACTAGTACTAGAAGAAGAGGAAGAAGTACTAGAAGAAGAAAAAGAAGAGGTATCAGTAGCTGAAACAGAAGAGGAAGAGTCACTACCAACATGTCCCCCACCATACGATTGGTCAAAAACAACCTATCAATCAGATGAATTAATGGAAATGAAATCAAACATCTTTGTTTGTCGTAATGGATATGAAATATATTGTAATATATCACATTGGTCCAATAGTTTATTGAAAGATGAAAATCCAAAGGCTAAGAAATTGTGGCATGAGGCTTGGGAACATTTAGGTCCTTGCCAAGTTGTAGAAGAAGAATCAGAAGTGGAAGAAGAGGAATCGAAAGAGGAAGATGTGGCAGTAGTTGAACATCATACAGAGACTTTAGAGGAGACGTTAGAGGAAGAGATTGATGACGAGGAGAATGGTTTGTAAGGGGGGATATGAGTTGATTAGTATGTGTACAAATAAATAGTAGCCAAGAGTTTGTCAAGATAATTATATTGCCGGGTATCTTCTCGATTTCTATTTGCTTACAGAGCAGTTACTAAAACGGGAAGAAGGATAGTAGATATAAGATGGTAACAGACACTATTCTAGTAATCTGCTCCAATGACGACCTACAATTGACCCCCCTCTTGTTCATTATTCGAAGATACCTAAAAGATACCTTATCTCTTTTTTTGCAATGACGATGACGATTATAATTAATAGGACGCTAGGCAGCCTGGCGTCCATTGCTCTCCATCAACCACAACGCCATCTACTAGGTGCGGTCGGATAGATGTCACCTCATATCTATCCCACATAGTTGCACGAGAAGTCTACATCCATCCCCAAAATGAGAACAAGTTCGACTCACCATTCTTTCTTCATGTTAGGATCGAGCTCTTTTCGTAAGAGCATGCGCATAATAATGAAAGGATTCATCGTGCAACGTCGTCAACAGAAGCCTATACCTACATAAAGAATATATATGAACAACCACTACAATATAATAACTCTCAGCGGCCTCTGCAAATATATAACTCTGCGATAATCGATGCTCTCCATCGTCAAACTCCTATCATGGTACAACATCTATCTCGATATACACCCTATACTAACAAAGGCATTACTCACGGCTTTGATAGGTATTCTCGGTGATGCAATGGCACAATATCATGAGCATCGTCTCATTGCAAAGAAAGTATCATCGTCGTTGCCTAGCGGTAGTGATGGATGCAAAGATGATAGTAGTACAACAACAACATACTTCTTAGACAGTAATGAAGATACAGATAGTAACGATTCGTTGAGTATTCATACGACCACTATTACAGCAACGACAACTATCACAACTACTAGACCCACCGTTAACTTTCACTACGATGTACAGCGAGGTCTATCAAACATAGTTAACAATCTGTGTATTACAACACCATTATATCATTTTGGATATGACTTCTTAGATACAATTATACCGATATCGTCATCAAGTGATATCAATGCGTTACTACAGGTATTAATAGATTGTATTATATTTGATGCAACATTTGTATTTCTATTGTATATATCGTCTGGTACGATTGAGAATTATAAGAAAGCTCCGATTATTATTGAGCAAGTAGATGATGATAACGATAGAAGTCATGAGCGGCAGCATCCAATAGAAGTATTATCAACAGTCTCATTACAAAACAAGTTACTACCTGCAATACTAGCAAGTTGGAAGATGAGTATGGTAACAGCACCAATAGAGTATATCCTCTTTCGATACTTCCCTTTACGACTTAGAGTTTTGGGGATGAATTTGATAGACCTGCTTTGGGATGGCGTGATTAGTTTCGTGTTACATCACGAAGATATTGATGAAGATCATGTAGAGGAAGGGGGAGAAGTCAGTATACTCAGAAAGAAGCTTGTGTAGTATGTCTCTACCTATCAATGTGTACCTATGTGGTAGTGATACAGATTAAGGTTTAAGGATACCCCAAATCTAAACTACTCTATTGATATCCAAGTTCGTATCACCTCTTCTCTTCTGCTCTACTATACTGCTATTACTCACTCGTTAAGCACTAGATTTCCTTTGGTTGAAAGAAGGAGACTCTGCAGTAGAGGAGGAAGACTGCCGCAGGCCGCAGGCCGCATGTATGTGAAGTCTGAAATAAGAATAAAAAGGATACCTCTTGCTTGCTTTTAGTCGGCAACATCTCCAATGTTAAGAATGGCACTCTATGTTGATTACTTGCAAGCAGCATGATATCATAAATACTATTTATTATCTACAATATGAATATATATAGTAGTATCGGCGGCTGGAGACATCAGGCATTAGGTCGAGCGAAGTGTAGTAGTAATAATAAGAAAATGATAAAAAGTACATATGATGTGTTCGATTGCAATAGAAGTTGCGGTATGTTACAGAATAAGTAAACCAATTATTCCAGAGTGTGATAGATTGACACATATCGTTTCTCTACTTTTATCGTGATTCTTCTCAAGACGGGCTACTGCATACATACAACATTGCACATATCATTGGCGGCTTCAGAATCTTCTATATACACATAACAAGACATAACACATACACTTCATTGTGATTAGGCCCTTGCCTTACCAGCTTTTGCAGACGCCTTGCTAGACTTGCCGGACGATGCTTTACCAGATTTTCCAGATGATGCGTTACCAGACTTTCCAGATGAACTTCCCGAGTACCTGTTTGGAACAATAGTGTTTGTCTCTTCAATTTGAACTTCTTCATCTAAAGCAGAGGTAGTAAGGACGGGTTCGTCATTACTTCTAAGAAGTTGGGAAGGGGAAACATTACTGGTGTCGAACTCTTGTTGCATTAAAGCCACATTGCATGATGAACAGCATGGACATTCTACTTCTGGATTGTTAGGAGGATTACAATCAGACACCAACGTACCAAGGAAGCCCGGTGGGCTAGTGTTGTTTCGATTGGCACAAACTTGAGCAGGCATAGAGCCTGTAAAGTCATTATCATTAAAGAATGCAATACCTGTATATAGTTGGGAGAAAGAAAAGAGAAGAAGATTTGTTAGAACTTAAGACAGACAAAAAGCAAGATGTTGTAGTAGCAACCAAGAGATACTTACGTAATGACTTCAACAAACCAACCTCTGTGGGAATTGTACCCTCCAAGTTATTATGATCCAGTTGCAAGAAGGTTAGAGTCGTCATACTACCAATGTTTGTTGACAAAGCCCCATCCAAGTTATTATCATTCAAATCCAATTGTTGTAATACCTTCATATCAAATAATTCGTCGGGAATACTTCCCGATAACTCATTGAAGTCCAAGTCGAATATAAGTAACCTATCAAATTCACCATATTCTGATGGGATAGTACCGCCAATACTTCCCTGTTCGAGGATGAAGAAACGTAGTTGATCCAAGTTTGTCACTTCAGGAATCAAGTTACCACTCAGACCATCATTCTCAAAGTCAATCTGATCCATACATCCTATTATAGTATGATTATTGGAGATGAGTATAAGATAGATTGATCACAAGATATGCACAAATACATAACAAGAAATCTTACCATTACGATCATCATCAGTACCCCAACATGCCAAGCCACCCCATAAACATTCATCTACACCTGTCAACCACGCATCTGTGCTTGTAGCACCAATCCTTGGATTGTTCACGGGAAAGGGTGTAACGACACGATCACAATTGGCATTCGCCAGGGCAATAGCACCGGCAGTGTTAAGTTGTGGAGCATTACATTGATCCCACGTCCCTCCACCACTAGCGTAGTAGAAACTTGCCATGATATACCGCTGCCGAGCACCGCATGGTCCATCATCAGGACAAACGGGTGGATCCAATGTATCCTCCGTCAAAAGCCAATTCAATGCCTTGGCCTGTGGTGATCCCTGATTGTTGAGTGTTGCTGCATCTGTAATTGTTAATGCTAATTCACGCATTTGGGATTCATAGATATCGACAGGTAAACCACATACTAATGGGACCGGATCAGTAGGGTTTGGAGTAATAACACCTACGGGAGGATCGGTAGGATCGGTAGGATTAGGCGTCTCAACAGGTACGGGAGGGTCGGTAGGGTTTGGTGTGCGTGGATTCCTCGTGGGGATTGGTGCTGGAGTTGTTGGAATTGGATTTGGCTGTGGCGTAGGTGGGAAGGATTGTTGCAATGTACGTGTGAAGAATTCAATATCTTCCTTTCTAATGTCAATATCTTTATTATTCAGTTTGTTGCTAAGATGTCCATTACGTGTTTGGAGGGTGGTATGTTTGGCAGCATATGCCTGCCGAGCTGCAACTAGAACCCCAATGAAGTTGATGGTAGTGGAAGTAGTAAGACTCTTCATGTTATTTTGCAGTGTAAGTATCAAATCGGAATGTGTATGATGTATATATTATGGAGGTGTGGCAATGGTGTGCTTATTGCTTTGATCAAGATCCAGTTATTCATTACTTTCTTCACTCACATAAATGATTGTGGCAAAGGCTTACTCACATAAATGTTTCTTCTCTTGCGAAAGAGTGCATACTCACATAAGGCTTACTACTCACACTCATGGCAGTTTGAGTTGAACATCCACCACCATGTGAGTAAAGGAGAGTACTCTTGGATATTGGCGTTGGATCGCATAATGCAAGCAACAGAGAAACTTTCTTTGGTTGGGTTTATACTTACACTGTTGGGGGTGTGAAACTCATCTTCCTCATGCATCAATCCACACAACAACTGCACATAAATCCTGATTGTCTCCACAATAAAGATATCCCCTACTCAATGTCTCCTTACATATAAACACAATCGATAATAATAATGAAACTATCCGGCGCCATTGCATTTGTCCTTCTTGCAACAACTCATGCATCCAAAACCAAGCATCACCAACTTAAAGATAAAGTATTAGCCTCGCCAATCGATACACCAATCGATCAGTTTGATTTGAAAAAGTCATTGCAATACAATACTCATAAACAGGATGACATTGTACACCGCAACCTATCATCATTGGGTCAATTAGAGAAGTTACAGAATGATATGAATGATGCTGTTGCCAGTGGCGACTACATCAAAGCAGGCGAGTTGCAGAAGCAGTTCAACGCTCTTGCAAATACCATGTCTTCTACATCTGCTACAGCTGCTGCTACTACTGCTTCAACTACAGAAGATGACCGATCATCAAATGATTCAAATGATTTAAGTAAAAGTTTCCTCTCCATAAATGATTCGTTTATTGTTAATTCAACCCCAAGTCCTACAGTGACTAGTACTGATAGCGTTGAAAGTGTTGAAACAAACCAGACAGCAGCACCATCACCTGCTACTCCGGCCACTCCATTCCCGACAGAACCCGTGGAAATGACAGAGCCTGTGGCTGAGGACATTGTAAGTTATAATAATGTCATGTGATATATGTCATTTATGTTTACAATCGTATCAAGAACTTGCTCATTTCATCCTCAACTCTATGCCAACAGGAGACCATTCCTGATCTTACAGATAATATCGAACAACATACTAGTTCGTTGACGTCGAAGTCTAGCAAGTCAAGCACCTCATCAACCTCAAAGTCTAGCAAGTCAAGTGCAGAATCGAAAAGTTCCAAGAGTGTAGGCAGTGGCAAGTCAGGCAAAGCACTGGACACACCAAGCCCCAGCACACCCTCTCCAATCACTCCGTCTCCAGTCACATCCTCTCCTACAACCAAGCCTCCGAAGCCTCCAACAGAGCCTCCCGTCCGACCAACTCCAGCCCCTTTCAAACCTACTCCTCCCCCTACACCTCTTGGATTAGAACCCACTCCGTCACCCACAACTGATGAGCCAACAGTTAGCCCATCAAGTTCGCCAACGTTCCCTTGTAATCTCGATCCTGATGAACGTGCTGCACAAATTCTTGAACTAATGTCGACTGTATCAGATCCAGCAACATTTGAAGACCCAGGCTCACCACAGTCACAGGCATTAAATTGGATTACTAATGAGGATACAATTACACCAATCATGTGTCCAAATCAAGAGAATATAGGGTGTAGTCGAGGAGGATCAATTAATCCGATGATACAACGATATGTATTGGCTGTATTCTACTTTGCAACGGAAGGTGGTGATTGGGATCAATGCTCGGCACCGAATGATTTAGATAACCCAGCTAGTATTGCGGCGGCGAATAATGCTTGTGATCGTGTCGTCACTCCATTTGGTGTTGCTAATGATCGTGTGGGTGATACTAGTACTGATGCGTGGTTGGGACCGGTAAATGAATGTGAGTGGGGCGGTGTGGCTTGTTGGGGTATGGATACGCCAAATTTGAACTTGTGTATCGATCAGTTGGACTTTGGTAAGTTAGGATGTTGTGTATGTGTGCTTGTCGGTATAAAAGAGGGAGTCTCTTCACTCACACCTCATGTTACTCTTCTTGTAAATACACAGAAAACGATGGTCTCGCAGGTGAACTGGCTACAGAAGTATCAGAATTGACAGCCATGAGATTTCTCATCCTTGAACAGGGTGCCATCTCTGGATCAATCCCCGACTCCTACGGGGACCTGGTGCGTCTTCTCATTCTTGATATGGACTTCAATCAACTTACTGGTTCACTTCCAGAGACACTCTTCGATTTGAATTCACTCCAACAGTTGGATTTAAATGACAACCAGATCACTGGTGGTATCTCTCCAAGGATTGGTGACCTATCTCTACTCACTTTTTTCCAGATTGATCACAACTTGTTGACTGGAACAATCCCTGCAGAAATGGGAGAGTTGGACAATCTGAGAATTGCATTCCTAAGTGTAAATGATCTTGTTGGAACAATGCCAGAGGAAGTATGTGCTCTTCGTAATAATACAAGTCCACCTGGCGTCTTGGGTGTAATTGTTACTGATTGTGCTGATGCCAATCCAGAGGTTGTATGTCCCTGCTGCAGTTCTTGTGCCTAAACAAGTTGGCAGTTTATGGAGCAGAGTTATTGTTTATGTTTTGAACAAGAAACTGAAGTTGAAATCACATGGGTTTTCATGTCGAAGCTCTGTGAAGCTTCGGTAGTATATGTTGTTTTTTAGGATGTGTTGTGTGTAATAGATTACCCCAATTTCAAATTTGGGAGGTACATAATGGAATAAGATTAATCGATGTAGGATAATAATTTCATGAACTCAATGTAGTACACCTTTTAAATTCTACGTCGTTATATGAAGAGTCCATTTCCAATCGATGATACCGATGCAATACTAACTTTCCTTATTACTCTCATATGTATACATTATCCATTATTATCCTAACCATCATGATTTTGTCACTAGTCTAATGTGAACTAGTATCAGCTTGTGTATATATCATCATACCATCGACACAATCTCAGGATATCCTAATCTCATCCTTCCCATTCAATGCAAAAGGATACAAAGTTGTAATCTCTACTCTAATACTCTAGGTCCTCTATGTCTAATACTAATGACATCCAATACATAACTATCACAAATTCAAACTGCATGCCGTGAACAAGGAAATGGAGACGGTATCCTTCATCTTATTATGTTTTCCTTTGTGAGCTACATAACTGATTTAGTCTATGACGTCCAATACTTAATGACAACACCATTATCACGTTTATCACGCCCTGCTTATACGTCCTATCTCCTATTCTTTCACTTCTACTATCCTAGTGCAAGGAATGATGAAGTAGTACTTTGTGACGGCCATTTAAACGGACAAAATAAGTAGTTGTCCGTTTATCTCCTAATCCGTTCACCTAAATAGTCACTCCATCATGGGAATGGCGACACCATCTATTACGGCGTTAAACATGACTCTGGTAATAGCTAAAGGGTTTATATACTGGTCTGCTGATACAAAAGTATAACATATCGGAGTGCAATAGATAAATAATAAAATATCGAAGGGAAATATCTATTGCAATGAAAAAAAAGACTAGACGGAGGGTATGCTCCCCCCATAAACTAACAACAATGATACACCCCCTTCTCATACTATCACTATTATCAATAATAGTATCAATAACATCAGCAAATGAACAATATGTATCAAATATAATATCAACATTTCAATCAATAGGGTGTAATCCATCTATAACAACATTGCGTATGTCACGGAATTTTTATGATGGATCTACGTCTAATTACTATTGTCCATCAATTGCTAGTACTACTAGTGATGGTAGTAGTGATGGTAGTGATATACCACAGTTTATCATCAATTCAAATGGTAATTCAATAGTAACAAAGATACGAATTTACGCCTCATCGTCATCGTTATCTATTGGTAGTGGTGCTCAAGGTGATTATGATCCAACATCATTCACACTTGAAGGATTAAACCCAAATACTAACATATATCAACCAATCATATCATCAAAATCATTCAATGATGAATGGGTAGATCGGATACCACAACGCAATATACCCAATATACAAATTAATTCAAGTTATGATAGTGGTGATAATAATTTGATATATACAGAAGTTACATTTGATAATGTTGAGTTGTATAGTTCCTATCGATTGATGTTTCCTAGTACACGTGTTTATCCCAACAGTGATAATGATAGTATATATGCAGTAGAAGTTGGTGGTGTTGAGTTAGTTGGACAACTTGTACCCGAGAATGCTAATGGTGAACCAACACAGGTAAGATGTGTGCATATGATATGCTCTCTTTTTTTATTTTTTCAAACCATAGACTTTCTCTAACCATATTCGTGTTTTGATACATACTAGGCTCCATCTTACTTTCCATCTACATGGATTCCAACTGGTTATCCAACGACAGAGCCTTCATTTGAACCAACAGATGGTCCTAGACAACCGACAAAGGTGAGGGAGTTTTTTTTTAATATGAAATTTGTTGGTTTCGACTGTCATTTAGCCGAGGATCTGACATGGAATAATCACATCTCTCTCTTTATCAAACGTCTAGCAACCAACAATGCCTCCTTCTAATAGTCCTATCAAGCGGCCATCAGAGCAGCCAACGAAGGTACCAACCCAAGTAAGTATTGTCTTAGAGTATAATCACTTAGAGTTGTCTTTTGTGTTTGACATCCTTTCATATCTAAACTCCTCTCTTCTTCAATTCAACTCACAGCTACCCACAACTAAGCCAGGACCAACTATACCAACAACTCCTATACCATCGAAGCAACCGACTGGATTTCCAACGAAGTTCCCTACAAAGCAACCTACTGGTCAGCCGTCAAAGGTTAGTACACTTTCTATGTTATGAGCTTTTCTCTGGTTTAGCTTGATATATCTCGACCATACTCTCATCATTCTGCTCACTTCTATTTCATCTCTCCTGACTCATGATCAGCCACCTACCATGCCGGTGCCGACAACACCTTCACCAAGCAAACGAGTCACATTGCAACCCTCGGGTAAACCTAGGTCTATACCAGCTCCCGATCCACCATCTCCTGGCCCTCCTTCTCCTACTCCAGATAGTCGAAATAATCCAGGCTGGAACCCAAAACCAAGCTGGAATTCAGGACCAAGTTGGAACTCAAAGCCAAGTTGGAATGCAGGACCAAGCTGGGGTGCCAAAGCGGGTAGTAAACCAAGTCCATGGGGTGGCGGGTCAAGTTGGGGTGGAGATAAACCATGGGGACAACCAGATGGAGGTAATTGGAAACCAGATGGATGGGGTAAGAATGTCACGCCTCGTCCATCAAGGTCACCGACGGCTCAACCAACTGGTCCTACGAGTAGTCCTACTACGCCTCCACCAACTGATTCTCCGTAAGTAATTATGTCTTGGTCTCGTTTATTATATACTTCTTGTATGTATTGTACGCATGCGCATTTCAACTGAGATGACATTTTCTAACGAAAATTGATTTCAACCATCTACAGATCACTAAGCCCTACACTAGCGCCTACTTTGAGCCCGACATTGGTAAGTAGTGATTGATGTTCTTGTTTTCCGTATCATACATTAGAATATGGATCTAACTTGTGTTCTATCTTCTTATAATACCCCAGAGTCCAACCCTTAGTCCGACATTGTCGCCCACACTGTCGCCAACTCTTCAACCAACACTGGTAAGTTTGAGCTTACTCTTATCCTCTATATATCCCTGAATTGTACACTAATATAATCTGCTTCACTCAAATTGCAAATATAAACAGTCTCCCACCCTCAGCCCAACATTAGCACCGACTTTATCGCCGACTTTACTTCCGGTAAGTATTTCTGATATTCATTTGACATCAAGACTTGAATGTGTATCTCATCCTCTTTATCTTCTTTACAATATCTTAATAGACGCTACGACCGACGCTTTTGCCAACGCTAACTCCTACACTGGTAAGTTGTTTTGTTGCATTGACCTTTATATACATCTCTTGATACTTCAACTAAACAATTTCATATCTTATATCTCTAAAAAAAAACAGTTGCCCACCATGCTACCAACGACGGAGTTTCCAACAGAAGTGCCTACAAGTCTTGATCCTACTGTAAGATGATACTTGATACAACTTTATTCCTTTTTCAATCCATTCAGTACTCACTTCTAACATTCCATCCCATTTCGTTCATAGCTAACTCCAACAAGACAGCCAAGTATGATACCAACGTCATTCCCCACATTAGAACCATCAATCCAGCCTACCTTTCCACCTACCTTATCTCCAACAATAACTGCTAATCCATCAGCAATTGGGGGTATACCAACAACAAGACAACCTGTTGCAGATATAAGACCAGATAGTACTAGTACTAGTAAGGATTGGGATAAATGGGGCCCTGGATGGTGGGGATGGAAAGACGATGATGATTGGAGCAGACCTCAATGGAAACCAGAATGGACTAGTAGTCCTAAACATACAAAATCTTCAAAGCATACAAAATCTTGGGGAAAGAGTGGAAAGTCAGGACGGAAGCGTTCGTGGTCAAGCTCAAGTGATAGTGGTGATGAATATGATTGGTCAATATCAAAGAGTAGCTCTTCATCGGTTGATGGATGGGGTATGAGTATTAGTAGTCGAGACTGGTCTTCTTGGAATTCTACAGCATGGCCTGATCACCGGAAAAGCCCGGGCAAGAGCGGCAAGTCTGGGTTTGAGTGGGGTTGGGGTAAGAGTGGTAAATCTGGCTATGAGTGGAGTAATTCTGGTAAATCTGGAAAGAGTAGTTCTAATTGGGAGACTGCTCTCGGTTTCAAGCCCAAGGCAAACAAGGGAGTTTCAGAGGATTCTCCTGGAAAAGAATTGATCTATGATGACGATGTATTCCCAAGCTGGCATAATAGTGACGGTGGATGGTCAAGCTCCTCTTCCGGTAAGAGTGGTAAATCTGGAAGTAAATTTGGATGGCAGGGTGATGAATGGGATGAGAGCGGATGGAAATCTAGATCATCAGCAAGCATGGATGAGCATGATGACGATACAATTTCAGCTGGTGATGGCGTGCCAATTCCAGAAACACCGCCGTCTCCGTCTCCTCCGCCTCCTGTCCCAGTTGTCAATACTCCTTCAGAACCAGTTAATGATGCGAATAGTGATACAACTCAGCCCACATACACACCATCAATATCACCTATCAACCCACCTCCTTCTCCTAAATGTACCGTCTGTCCAAATGGGATAACAGTCGGTGAAGATACACAACCGTTATTAGACTCAGGAGATACAAAAACTTGCAAAGAATTAGTCGATGAAGTCAACTTGATCGGGACCGACTTTTGTGATGGAGATAGTATATACGATATGCTCTGTTGTCCTAATCCCAATTCAAGGTATTGGACATATACAAATAATGGTAGCGAAATGACATGTGTATATTCATTAACAGAGCCCGAGGATGTCGTCTCAACAGATTGGATACATGATACAAAAGAAGAATGCTGTGTATATGTATATGGCCTGGGTGGAGATTCATCCACAGTTTCAGGCTGCTCAGAGTTTGCACCATCTGCTCAGGGGCCACCCCTGAGTACAAATCCCAAACGTACGAACCCTAATAATGTTGACAGATCAAGATCAACAACATCCAAGTCGGCAAAACCATCATACCACGACATTGATTCAATACTTCAAGATGATCCAATAACATCAGAAACATCAAGAAAAACATACAAGTCATCAAAGAAGAAGAAATCTTCAACTATGCCGTCATCTGATCATCCTCATTATAAACAATCTAAATCAACAAAGTCTTCAAGAAATAGAGATTATGATACACTATCACCAACATCATCATCAGATCAACAACATGAGGGTACAAAGAGTGATGTGAAATATTCAGAAGGTTTAGCAGACGGTATGACATATTCAGGATATAAACAGAAGAGTCAAGGTAACAGTAGAAGTAGTGAGAAGCCACAGTCATCTTCAGCGGCATCGTATTTTTCTATATCTTGTGGATGTATAATACTGTCTTCTGCGTTGCTTGGATTTGGTATGATATAGTATTAGGAGGGCTACACATAATGTATAAGAAAATAAATGTTGTATAGTAATTATAAGTGCAACCGCTTGCTTTAAGATCGATGTCTTTAGAGTAGGATGGCCCTCCTGTGACAAGACAAAGACCAATTTAAAGACCAAAAGCACGGCTGATCATCTACCCAACATTAAAAGCCAATTCAACTATGAGCCCTACTGTTACACATCTCTAGTTGTTGGTGTACTATTTATTCTAGCTACCTCAACACTTTCACCTAAGTACTACTTACTACATTCCATATCTCTCGTGACAAACCAAAGAAACATTGATAAGCCCATCCTGAAAATGAGATGTATGTCTTTTTTTCAAGTGCCACAGTGCCTCATGCCTCCCCTGCCTTTTGAATGAAGGTCTTTAAGGAATTCAGAGTATAGTAGCAGTATTCAATTGGGCAGTGCGCTATGATATAAGGTGAGATGCAATTGATAGTTAGCAGAAGGACTTGTATTTTGCATAACTCGACGGGTTTATTGTATAGGAGCAAAATATTCCATTGCAGTAAAAACTTGACTACTAAAATTTCAAGTATGTGAAATGTTATGTGTTCGTACTATGCCTATGTGCCTGTGCTTTGCATACGGCGGCATTTTGATATGAGATTCTATTTAATGAATATGAAGGCATCTGTATTTGATATACGACAATGATACAGGGGCTATACATCAATTGTTCTTTTCGAAAAAGCAAATAAGGTGCATCATACTGCCCTTTGTTATTTTATTTTGATATGTTACCAGACATATTATGCGCAGCGCAATCGGTTCATTGTCAGAGGAGTGTATTATACTATTGTTTAAAAGGGTACTATTGTGGTTATGGAGTGATAGGGGGGGCATGTTTTCATAATATGTGCATATCATGTGCACAGTTTTTGACAGATTTTCAATATTGATATCTCCCTCACTTCTCATATGGTATCACTCAATACAACAGGGAACCGTGAGCTACAAACATACAATACATACAGCCCTACAACAACAAAAGATGAATAAAATACCATCTAAAATGTTTGGCAGGTCCAAAAAGTCCAAAGATAAACAAAAGAAGAAGGAGGAATTAAGCAACGAGAATGATTTCTTATATGGCAGGAAAACAAAATCATCATCCTTAGCCTCTTCAATAATAGCAGCTGATAGTTCTCGTACTATTGGTAGTACACAATTAAATCCAAATAGTGAACAGAATTATTCTACTAGTAGAAAAGATCCTGATGGATCACGAATATCGGCTGTAATGAAAAAGGGTAGTAAGAGTAGTAGTAGACGTACTAATTCTACGTTACCATCAATACAAGATGAACATCATGATATTGATATTCACCGTAATAATAATAGAAGTTCTTCAAAGAAGAATGATAGACAAAGCTCGTTATATTCATCAACCAACACGGCAGATACAATGAATACAAACTATTATAGAGCCGAAAGTGATATGGCTGTTAGTTCCGCAAATTCTGAATATGGCTCATCACCTCAATCTACTACAGGACATTGTAATTCCCCGGGAGATTATGAAATACCAATAAATGATTTTGAAGATGATATGAAACATAATAGAACATTACCATCTTCACAATCCTCACAATCAATTAAATTAGTATCCGGTGGTGGACATAAAACATCGGGAATGGATGAAATGAACAAATTAACTAATGATCGGGTTAATAAAAAGTCAAATACTAATGAATATAATCGAAAAGATTCATTCGAGGACAGATTACATGAAAGTATGAATAGTATGGCATCACACAAATCTAGTATAAGTGGTAGTGGATTAAGGGATAGTTGTAATACATTAAATTCTGTCGAGGAGGAAGATTATCCGGGTGGTGAACAACAATCAAGAAGAAAAAAGAGTAGTAAACACCGTCATAAGGATGGTAAACATCGCAAGTCACATAGACGGGAACGTCATACTGATGGAGTTGAGGAAGGTGATGATCATAATAAACACCGATCATCTCGTAGGTCTAGTAATAATGATGATAATGATAAAGTGCACAAGTCAAGTCGACGAAGTAAGAGACGAGATCAAGGTGAAAAGGAGCGATTGAAAGCAAGTATACGAGAGGAATTACGTAGTAGTGCCAATCAACAAAACGCTTCTTCTACTGCCGCTGCTGCTGCTGCCAAAGAAGAAGAAAGTGAATTAGAGAAACGTCGTCGTAAACAGCGTGAACAAGAAGAGAAGGATCGAAAGATGAAACAAAGTATTAAAGAACAACGTGATGCTGCCAAGGATTTACGAAGTAGTACATTCACCTCCTCTCATAATAATACCTCATCATTGAAAAGTTCCAGTACATCATATGATGAGGATGAAAATTATGAATTAGAACAAAGAAGACGGAAACAGCGTGAACAAGATGAGAAGGATAGGATGATGAAGGCAAGTATTCGACAGCAGAGGGATGCTGCTAAGGAGTTACGGAGTAGTACATTTACCTCTTCTGTGCGAGGATCACATGATGAGGATGATAATGATTATGAATTAGAACAACGTCGACGTCGACAACGAGATCAGGAAGAGAATGATCGTAAGATGAAGGCAAGTATTAGACAGGAGAGAGATGCTGCTCGAGGTGGCGCCGGCGGTAAAAGGAGATCATTCGGTGAGGATAATAATGATCAAGATGCATTTGAGGCTGGACTGGGAGCAATACAATTAGGACCACGGCGGGGGAATGCGATACCCGCCGAGAATGAGATTGAGAACGATGATGAAGTTATTCAACAGAATCTAATTGATCTACACATTGCACAATTTAGAGCCACGTCAAAGATATCTGCTTCCCCAATTGAGAATGATGAGGAATATGATAACTTTGAGGTTGATCCAAATCTTGAAGACTTTGAGGAAGAGGAGGCGCAGCGGAATCAAGACCGTCGTATGTCCCGTCGTGTCTCTGCAAACACTATGAAGATTAATGCCTGGCAGCAAAAATATTCACTCAAGAAGGCATTGGAGTTAGCAGAACGAACTCCCGAAATGGAATGGGCATCATCCTTTTATAGATGTGATCCTCGATGGCAGATTATGAAGTTTTTCGATGAGGTGGCAAGAGAAGGAGGAGCGGCACCCATGGATGAGAATTTAGCAGCATCTCCATTGGCCAACTTATTCAACAAGGCTAGTGTATTTACCGTTTGGCGACCTACGTCCGATGAGGCAATAAAGAATATGATGCTAGGAATAGCAACTGGTAAAGGATTAGATATTAAGGGCAAGTCTGCTAAGCGGGGAAATATATCTTCATATGTTCCGTTCATTCAGATATACGAAGAGCCACACAAGGAACATGTTAGAGCATATATCAAGGATGGGAAGACAATACGTGTCTTTTACCAAAGTGAAGAGGCAAGACATGAAGCTCATGAAATGATATTGGATATTAAGGACTTTATGCTCTTTGCGGCAGAAGACGCCATGCGTGTACTGAGTGATGAATATGCCGATCCAGCTGAACAAGAATTAGCCATGAAGCATCTCATGTATGATGATACCAACTTGAATGTCAGGTTTGTTGATACTTATATCGATTCTGCTCATCCGGTTTATGGTTTAGACATCACGGAACGTCTATTTTGGGAATCATATGTCATGATGCAGGATTGTTCTCGGCCTGTAGGTACTGATTGGGATATTGGAAGAAACTCCGAACTAACATTCATGGATATGAACTTCAAGAGTATTCGAAATCAACCAGCGCCGGGGGATCCCCGTGCAGTTGTCTATCAAATGAGCAAGACTAGTCCTATGGAGCCAAGAATGTTGTTAATGGCATATGAAGAGTATGGCAGAGTGAAACCTGTAGTATCAGATTTCGATTGCTTCTTATTAGGATCTCGTGGTGTCAAGTATAAGAATCCAATACCCCAAGATCAACTCGATCTAGTAAAATGGTCAGTCAAGAACATTAGTGAAGTGTTAGCTGAAAGAGAGGAATCTGGATCTAAGGCAGGATGGATGGAGAGTTGGTTCAAGGTGCTAAAGAAAGCTGCCTTGAAAGGATATTACCCCAAAACACCAAAGTATGGGAACGGAGATCCAAAGTCGTATGATATTATTGAAATTGCTGTATCCCGTCTACAGGAGACGGGTTGTGTACGCCACGGAGCAGAATGTTTCAACTGGTTCTTTCCTCAGGAGGTCGATGAGGAAATGTTAGTTATTTCAGATACATTACCAGGAAATGTCAAGTGGAAGAAGGTCAAAGTCCCAGAACTACAAGAGATTCTCATTACCAAAATCGAAGAGGGTTTCACCTTTCCCATCAACCCCAAATGGGTACTGTGTGATCCAGGCTGGAGAAGAGTATATGACAAACTTTTGGCTAGCAAGAAACCGAATGTACAAGATTCTATAAAGTGTTGGTTGCCACCCGAAACAGGACTTAGGGAAGAGATTGATAAGATATCGGCTCAGCATCCTCTTGGGTTTGAGGGCAGCTCTTCTCGCGTATGTGAGGGTACCGAGGTTATGGACCAAATGCAGGATGATTTAGAACGATACTTGAAGATCCAGAGAGCGTGGAGAAAGCTTAGACTCCTTTTGTTTTGGATTAGGTTTGCTAGAGAGAAGAGGAGAGAGCGAGAAGAGAAAGAGGCCGCTGCTATCCGTGGTGATGATTCTTAAAGGTTGTGTAATAAACTTAAACATCATCATTCTTTAGCTGCTTTAGCTGGCATAGCTCTGTATAATTCAATGTATCTCATTAGAAAAGAGTGAGATGTTAAAAATTGCTTCCCAAAGCCAGAATTCAGAGCCCTCGTCTTGCCCCAAAATGTCACAATAGCCAGCCGTCATCTCAGCCGTCATCTCAACCAACCGTATAATCATTATATAGTCAGCCGTCATCTCAGCCGTCATCTCCAACATTGGGTGTACCTCGTGGGGATTTGATTGAAATTGGAAAGAGCATGTGATGTAACGTGTGTAGAATGGGGATTTGTGTTTTGTAATCATGATATTAACTTAGGTATTGACAATCATTTTTGTTATTGACCATTATTTCATTACAAGACCCATCACCACCTGCTATATCCTGTACAAAAAACATCACCATCCTCCATACCCCATGTTGCGTGATAACGATCTCTAGCCCATTTTTGTATTCTATCTTGTTTCTCCTGTTCTTTGGCACTTAGCTTTGGTTTTGTAGGCTTTGGAGCCACCTTCTTCTTTGGATTGTGGGCGTTAGCCTCTATTGCCGATTGTATTATTGCATATCGTTTTATCTTCTCTGCATTCTTATCACCAGGAAGAACATTATGCTTTCCCTTGGCGTATGAAACAAGATCACGAGCGTCAGCCCAAGAGATGTTTAAATACCGAGATACCTCCGCCTCAATGGTGTTCAATTTTGATGCTGCTGTTGCTGCTGGTGTACTAGTTGATTGCTTTTGTACTCTTCTGACTGCAGCTGCCTCTGAGCTGGGGCCGCCGAACTATTTATCGGATATGCCGCTGCTGTAACTGTAGGTGTTACATATGTTGTACCTGCGACTGTATTTGTGTTGTTTTGTGCACTATTATTTTTGTGTCTATACTTCTTGAAAAATCCCATGATTGTTTGTTTGGTTGTATTGTTATTGCTGATGTGTTCTCTGTTGCTCTGTATAATTTGATATGTAAATATATGTTTTATTGACGATACTCAACGAATGTTAGTTTTTGCTTGCTCTGATTGGTAATGATATACTTAGATTATGAGCATTTCATAAGCCAGTCCAATCCATAAGCTAGTAGTCTTGGTGTTTGTCCATACAAATGTTATCAGACTCAGAGTAAGTGTGTCCATCAAGCGTGCGTGTGGTCCTTGTGTAATTTGATGCCAAGCAATTTTTTTGAACAAATCGCGGTACTCAGCGGTATCCACGAGCACCAACAAATCACTCACAACAGCCACAACCATGACCGGAGTTACTACGCTATCGACTATCCCACTTGCCTACACAGCCAAGCCACCATGTCATTACTTTCCCAACATATCAACGCGGCCACTGTGCTCATAATTTCCATCTTTGGTCAACAAAAACAGAGATCAACAACATTATCATTCAACACCTACTATTCCTCCATCATCCATCTACCTATTATTATCCTAATCCATCAAGATGAAGACTTCTCAAATCCTACTACCCGCTACTATCATGCTATCCCAACATTGCAATATATCATCCGCTAGTAAATCTCTACTCCGCAAAAGACAAGATACTGATATCGATACCGCCGCAACAGAGTTTGAACGTGAACTTGGAGATACTCGAATCATCGGAGGTGACGAGGCAAATGAAGATCGCTTCTCCTACGCTGTATCACTAGCTGATGATATTGGTCATTTCTGTGGTGGATCGTTAATTGCAAAGGACGTTATATTAACAGCCGCACACTGTCAAGGTGGTAGTTACAACATCGTATTAGGTCGTCATGACGTCGATGATAATGATGGCGAGGTGATTGGTATGAAGAACGAAGTACCCCATCCTGATTACAACTCCGGTACCACTGATAATGATTTCATGTTGGTATTTCTAGATAGTGCAGTAACTGCCACGAATGTTGATTTGGTAAAGCTGAATAAGGATTCCAATGTACCAAGTATCGGAAGTAGTGTAACAGTAATGGGCTGGGGTGATACCGATATTCGTGATGATGTATCCAAACTTAGTGATGTATTAATGAATGTTGATGTTAATGTTATATCAAACAACGAATGTGATGCAAGTGATGGAACTATCGATGGTTATTATGATACCTATGAGAATCAAATCACAAACAATATGTTATGTGCACGAGTTGTTGGCGGTGGTGAGGACAGTTGCCAGGGTGACAGCGGTGGACCATTAGTTGTCAAGGGTGCTAATGCTGGTCAAGATGTACAGGTGGGTGTTGTGAGTTGGGGGATAGGTTGCGCTTCCGAACACTTTCCTGGCGTATATGCTCGTATATCACGCTCGTACAATTGGATCGAAGATGAAGTATGTAGTCGAAGTAACTATGCATCCGATGCTGGTTTCAATTGCTCAGGATCTTCGGGATCAACACCAACACCGCCTAGTCCCAATCCCCCATCACCGAGTCCTCCATCTCCAAGTCCTCCAAGCAGTGGTAGTGGAGGAGGAAGTACCGATGATTATGTGGATGATGATCTATACAACTACCTGTTAGATACATTTGGTGTTGGTAACTAAGCATCGGATGGCTATGACTAGAATGGAATCATAGATTGATAACTGCTAGAAATGTACTATATGTTTGGACTCGACTTTGGTTTGAAGAAGTACTTTTAGATTTAGAATAGATACATATTAAGATATCAAGTCTTCTTCTTTGACCTTATCAATCACCCACCTCGAGTCATTCTATCGACATCTGAACTTCTCATATGTTTCAACACATCTGATCTACATAAATAATATAGTATCAATCCACCTATGAAGAGTTAATCATGGGCCTGTGTCACAACAGACAAAGATGTGTCACTATGCCAGTTGAAGAATGAGAATTTTCTTGACTTTTCTATTGTATAAACGCAGTACCTATCGCTAAAAAATCAATTCTAGGTGCCGCGGTACATTTCTACGACAGAATTTTACGTAGAATATCGCTAAAATTATGGCTTTCACCGCACATCACTAACAAAGCTAGTGAAAATATGAAGGTCTTCCAATCATCGAAGTATACATGCGGAGACATCCTATCCGATGCAGTTTTGCACGCTGATTCCGAATATGGTACTATCAGGCGGCGTTGACCAATAGGTAAAAAGTTATTCAGCATAGACTGATTCACTAAGTAGAAGTGCATAGTAAAAAATGGCCATTTTTCAAAGACCAATCTACACCTTGCCGCTCGTT
>Ga0214477_100302_pt1 | contig 35529 bp, 26 predicted proteins | sample M1_20Mar14CPVII9_FD_165058 | JGI IMG/M metagenome (GOLD analysis project Ga0214477, IMG submission 165058) | Marine eukaryotic communities from Monterey Bay, California, United States - M1_20Mar14CPVII9sort6BwellC16 | ecosystem: Environmental > Aquatic > Marine > Unclassified | place: USA... | reverse complement strand
CTCCATCTATACAAATAAAAATAGATTAGATGTTATATTATATACCACAACAACGTATCCACAACAACATATTGATCATCATATTATATTTTGACTTACCAATTTCTTGATGCTCTCTTCCAATATTGATACCACGTTATCATCTGCTATGATACTGTTTGTTGATGCTGGTTTACTCATGTTAATGTGGCTAAATACGGATACAATATTTATAGATGAGGTTACTTGTAAAGTGTATACCAATATGACAAATAATAGAACAAATGACACGGCATGCATACAAAATATTAATATGTAACAACTCTAATAAACCAATGACATACAACTCACCTATGTAATAGGTGGTATTCTCAATACTTTGATAACTAATGTAGATAACACCGACGTTTGTTATTGTGTTATATTGTTGTAGGAGCATTACGCGTTAGTAAGAGGGGATTATAAATCGCACTATGTGAAAATTAGTCGTTAGTATGGATTTGTGGGCAGCCCCCGCGCTAAAAAGCGCTAGCCTACACCACACACTCCCCCTACACCACATGGTATCGGCAATACCCCTTGAGGGTATCACTAGTCCGCCGCTACATCATATCCTCCTCTCGATTATCATATATTTGTCATTCCTCGAATAAATAGGGTGGATAATGTGACTGTTAATACCACTGGTCACATTGTGAAGAAAATGGATAGTCGATAAGCATATGGTATGTGCTCACAGAAATACTACAACTAACTGTACCATACTGTCAAATTGCTACTATAAACGGCATACTTATAAAGTGTCTATTGGCATAACACTGTATACGACACATCTAGATCCACTAGAAAGATATGCACAAAGCTAGCTCAAACCGCCTCCTCACTACCCTCAACTGCTTCATCAAGTAGTTCCGCCCTCAACTTACCATCCTCATCAAACAAACTCAAATCCATTGATTCTAATTTCAATACTTCATCTGTTGTCAACATGATAACTTCATTATACATTACCTTTGAATCCCACTCGTCTTCCTTTTTAGCTCTCTCAATACCACTACCTGGTGGGATGAGACGCTTTTGGTATTCAACAATATGATGATTATGAGGTTCAAAGTCTAATAGAATCACCCTCACCCTAGGCTTAACTGGTTCCAATCCATTAATATCAGCCGTCTTGATACTCAGATCTCTATCAATATCTTTGATGATCTTGGCATGTGCTCGTACTTGCCTTTCATCTGGCATGGTTGGATGAACTGGTTCAAGACGGACTAAGTTGATATCCAGCTTCATCTCGCTAATCAAAAGAAGAATCATGTAGTACACTTTCCTCTGCTCACTCTCAACACTCCTATCAATATGTCCATATTCATCCAACTCATCAATAAGAGCTTGCGCGAATCCAATCAATGTCATATCAGGTCTACGGGCATAACGTTTAGGCCTATCAGATCCATCTGGATATTTAGGATCATCACCAATTGACTCATCTCTGGTCCACCCAAGCTCTTTATATAGATCTTTTTTATAGAGCTCCTTGTACAACTCACGTAATTTCGTATAGTGACGGTTCTCAATCCTGTTCACGCCATAGTGATAATATTTCTTCAAGAGGATATTCAACTTCTTCATCCTATTCAATATTGGTTGTTTAATTGGGAGTAATCTCTCTTCTTGGGCAACAATAGATTGCATCTCGGCAAGCCTATTCTCCATAGCCTCATCTTTAGGCATTTCATCCACATCTGCCTCGGAGTCGTCATCCTCAGAGTCATCATCATTATTATTATCTAAATGAAAGTACGTTATCCGTTTAATTGCCTTGGGAAGCCAAAAATGTGCTCTCATCAAGTCAATTTCTTTTGTACGGGTAAGCCATGGTATGTTGGTGTGCCGTTCTAATGGATCATCACTTGAATTAACGAAAAACTTTTCAATTATTACAATAATCTCTTCATCTTCCTCTTGTGTTGCATCTTCGTACTTCTGATCACTGGGGGTTATGTTGGGATCAAATCCAAGATCAGTTAATTCCTGTTTTCTTTCATCACTTTGTTTCCAAAAACCTTGATCACCACTACTCCTCAAGTTTTGTGTAAAAATTGCAAGTTTTTTATCTTCATAATTCTTGGGGACAGCACAATGGCCAAATATATCTTTGAACGTCTTCAATCTTGCTATATTCGCAATAAATTTATAATTATGGAGGTCCCAAACAAATTCTATCATATCTAACAATGCAACTTGCCATTCCTTTAGAGCTGGCTCTTGGGTACCAGCGGCAGTTTGTCTTTGATATTTTGCCCATTCTTGTAATTGTTTATCAATCCGACAATCATCACCATAGGAAGGCACAAATGTCCTACCAGTATTAAAATCATAAAACTGTGTGCCAATCTTAATAGTAGTATTAACCCAATCAATATACTGCCCCCAACCCACTCCATTAATAATTGCAGCTACATGTTCTTTTAAATAGGTAACACAATGTTTATCATTTGGTTTTTGGCTGATCGTATATTCTTGTTCAAGTGCTGCTTCGAGTGCTTCGGCACCAAAGTCAAAATCATCTTCGTCGTAGTCTTCCAGATTTAATTGTGATAATTGCAATCCAGCATTATTACGACGATAATCACTTTGTTCAATTACAAGGACTTCAAGGCATTCTTCCATTGAGTCTCCTCCAGATAAATGGAGAAATTTTCGTAACGCTGCCCGAGTAACATTCACTTGAACAAAGAGAACCATTACTTGTAAAGTTTTAAAAGTATTAAGATCTCTTTGAAGGTCCCCTCTCCAATCATCAGGATTTCCGGATCCATTATACTTCTTTGCCGTACGCGGCATGATACTAGAGGTACGATATTATATTCTTTTCAATATACTTATACTTATAATATTACTCTGTGTTGAGGCCTGTTGAGGCTCTCTAGAGAGGGGTGGTATGTTATATATGAATATATCGGTATCCTAAAAAAGTTGGTTAGTCATGAACCTCCATGAACCTAATATGGTTTGAAAAACTAGCTGCAATTAGAAAGAAGGAACGTAAAGAACAAATCACTGGCCCATTAAACGAGATGCTTAAAGGTGCTCCATTGCCTTTAAGATTAATGGGAAAGATGGTATCACCACTGTTAGTAAAGGCAGCAGAGGAGATAGCAGAACAAACTGCAGATATGCAAGAGATTTGGGAAGATGCGCGTATGAGATTAATTAACTCTTCGGAAGTAGCTGATGCTTGTGGAGATTCTCTACAAATAAGTCAACCCTTTTCACAGAGTCAATCAACTACAGTAATCAATGGGCAGAGATCTGCTAGAGTACAATCGAGCTTCCATGTGGTCGGACCTAATGCCAGCGGCGTAGCTACGCTTGAATCAGTCAACGGCGAGATTCGTACATTGAATGTTAATGTTAATGGTCGAATATAAATGTCGGATCGATCGGTGCAGGAGAAAGGTCAATATACGGTAATAAGTCATCAAGTACAACAAAGAGGGGTGACAACGACAACATAATTGAGGCGGAGATTATTGAAAAGAAATAGACATTTAACTTTCCTTAGACTTAGGTAAACAACAAGCAACGAGATCTTATGGACTTTGTTTGGCCTACTCTTTCTTCTCCTCACTCTCTGCCTTGTCCTCGGTCTTCTCGACCTTCTTTTCATCTATAACCTGACACATCTGTACATCTTCTCCCTCTTTCTCCTTCTCCTTTTTCTCCTCTTCTGGACTCTGATTAGAACCAGCAGCTTTGGCTCTCTTAGCTCTGCAATTCTCGCAGTCACAGTTTTTATCCACAATACCCATCTCTACTTTGATCTGTAATGTATAAAGCAGAGCAAATATTTATGATATTAGTGGGAAGTATCAAGACTATTACATGCACAGTATCTTGAATATATTACTTACCTTCTGCCACGGTGTAATTTCATTCTTAGTACGAGCGAGATTTCCTCTATTCAATATGACAACCTTTTGGTTTCCTGTTTCATGCCAGGATGGTAAATATTCAATAGCATGATCCTGGAGTGGTTTCATCGAAGCCCATTCTTCTGGTGGCTTGGTGAAGAGATCCTTATAACCTAGATGTCCCATTATCGTCTTGAGCTCTTGGTCGTTCTTGAGTTTTGCTAAGAGCTCGGGTGAGTACTTGCCACTGATAACTGATTTGCCAATACCTCCAGATCGGGGCTTGTAAGATCCCATTCGTTCAATCTCTGCCTGCTCATCGCAACAGCGTTCAATACGTTCACTGAAGAATGTGTCCATTCGTTTAATTTCTAATGTGAACTGTATGACGCGTTTCATAACCTTGGTTGGGTCACGAACAATATCCTCATATCGAATGAGAAGGATAGGAACATCCTGATTCAACCAAAACTCATGGAACACCTTCCAAACACGAATCTCCTTCATCACATACTCCTCAAAGATTTTCTTTGTCTTCTCACGCACTTCATCTGAGAGTGAGTTAGTGTGGGTGCCAGTCATCATTAAATTGAAGAATGACTCAAGCGCATCAAAGGGATTACGAACAAGTAATACAACTCTCGATGCACGGAAAGCAGGAGATCCCTGTCGTTCGGGGAAGTGGGTCTTCACAAATTGAACCATATTCGTACCCACTGCCATCTCTCCTACAAGATCGTGCTTGGCTAAACCTCCCTGCATATCACTTCCAGTTACTCGAAGTGTCGTATGCTCGTACAAGGTACGCATCAAACTGTTACCACTACGAGGATATGATGCCAATATTCCAACAGCTCGAGGACATGGAGAGAAAAGTAGTAGTTCATCCTTCGTTGGGATGGGATCCCAAGGTATAGGTTCTCCGTAGTTCTTAAGATTGCCAACCTCGAGTAATTCTTTCCATTCCTTATCAGCCATTTCTTGAATTGTCATATTCTTCCTGTAGATACGAGCTGCAGTGGCCTTATCCTTGGCTTCCTGATCATGTTCTGCCAGCTCCTCCGTGAACATGTGTGCAATTCCACGCATGGGGTCCAATTCATCATCATCGCCTTTATTCACTTTATTCATCATTTCAGATGTCTTATCAGCAATCTTCTTGCGCTGTGCTCTTTTGAAATTTAGGATCCTTTGGTAGAGACGTCGGGTATTTAGACGGTCAAGAAGAGTGTGGGCATCGGTACGTGCAAATAGTGGTGGTAGAATTTCCTTTGGCTCCTCTTCAGGCTCATCTTTAGTTTCTCCTTCTTCTGCATTCTTATCAACTTGTTCTTTTTCACCCTTCACTTCATCTTCTACCTCCTTCTTGTCACTGTCAATGTCGGCAGTTGTACCCTCTTTCTTATCATCTAATGTCATATTGCCAACTTCTTTGGTTACTTCGTCCGCCTTATCATCATCCTTCTTCTCCTCTTTTTCCAATGTACCGGTATCTTCTTTCGTCTCATCATCCGGGGTAGCATTATCGGCAGTAGAATCTTCGCCTTTCTCCTCTGCTGATCCTTCATCCTTATCCTTCTTTTCATCACCTTCTGCTTTGGCTTCTTCCTCGGCCTCCTTCTTCTTCTGCTCTTCTTCAGCTTCCCATTTCTTCTTAGCTTCATCGTATCCATCGGGCTTGGTCATACCCACGGAACCATTGGAATACATTTGATACAATATATTAGTCAATTGATTAATCTCATTAGTCAACTGGTTAATAACATTTTCATCCCTTCCTAAATCCTTATTATCTTCTTCTTGCTTTAATCTATTCTTCTTCATGTTGATTACATTGTTGATATTAGTTTGACGATCAATATTTGCTTTGGTTAGTATACTTGTTAATTCTTTAATTTCCTTTTCTAACTTTTCAATAACTTTCGTATCAGGTTCATCCTTGGCTTGTTCTTGTTTGAGGAAATTCTCCTTGTTCATTCTGAGATTGGTCATTTGTTGCTGTTATATTGTTGAAGTTTGGAGTGTGGTTGAGATTTGTGCATATGTTATGCACATAATATTATTGTGATATGAATTGTATGTTAGATAAGTAGTGAACACATATATACATTGCAAATACACACAAAGATAAAGTATACGGGATATGCACATACATTAATTAAGGTGCACCTTCGCAATACATAATACAAACTAGGAAAATCATAAACTTACCCTCATCTGCTCTTTTCTATTCATATAATTATCCATAGGCCAACCCATTGTCATGAAAACATTCTTCCGACTTTGTTCATCCAAATAACTAAAGCACTTTAATACCAAATGATTCTTCAGTTGTGTTAAGCGGAGTTGTGCTTGTTGTTTTTGCCAAGCAGCTTGTTGGGCAGCTTGGCGTTGCTTGGCTTCTTGTGACTGTAATTTTTGTTGTCCACGGCCACGACCTTGTTGATTACCTCTTCCGCCTCGGCCTTGGTTGGACCGGCCACGGCCGCGTCCGCCTCTTCCACCTCCTCGTACTGGATGAGGCATATCAGTGTTTCTATCTATAATATTGCAATGTTAGTTTGAAAGTGCACCAACTTTTATATTTGTGGTGAACAAACTCAAATTGAATTCGAGCCTGCCGATAATAATACTATTTATTGCAAAATACTTAACGACCTCTTTGTCGAAGTGTATGTACCTAGCTGTTTTCTTCAGGTTTAAGCGCCTATTGACAACTACAACAAACGTCTTATGGCAATTTTATTTCCTCTTACACTTTCTTTTGGCTAACCATGTAATCGGCATCGAAAACGATGCGTTGCAAATATTATGGTGTATAGAATCTATATAGAGATGACAGTAGTATTGGTATACCGGCCTACAGTGCAACATAAATACTTAATAGCTGCTTTCTGAATGGTGTTGTGCATGTGAGATCGGGGGAGCCCGCATGCCCCCGATTTTTAGGCTATGTTATCACTTTGTTATTACTTGTTACCTCTCTAGGAGTAATGTGGTGAGATTGTTGTATGATATAGCGCAAAGATATTGTACAGCTATGAATAAGGATGATGGTATATCACCCGTGAGGGTATCAAAATTGAAGAAACGCCGACGAGGTGGTAGGGAAAGTTCAGGTACTTGTGGACTACAAAATTTAGGTTCATCACCAAAGCAAAATCGACAAAGTAATGTTACCACTACTACAGCTAATGATACATCTACAGTATCTCGTGGTGATGGATATTGCAAAGAAAATCGGTTAAATGGTAACCCTGCGTTATCTGGTAGACAGTCTATGCCGTCTATGCAAGGTGATGGTGATAATATGAATATTGATAAAAATGACGGTACATGTGATGTGAATCAATCTACCAAACCTGATGGAATGGAAGATGTATCATCATTGTCATCTACAAATTATAAATCAACTCTTAGATTTATAGACAATATGGATCAATCTAAGCTTATATCTGCTCTACCATCCATGCTTGGTATTGACAGTGATAAGTACAAAACGAACTCAAAAGACTTTCAACAATGTTTAGAAAGGTCGTTTAATACTAACATCAACAATAGCAATACTACGGTAAATAATAACAAAGATTCCGGGGTATATCATCCTTTGGTTGGTAGAATTGATCATCATCCAACTAAAAGTTCAACAACAAACAATACAATTGGTGCTGAGAAAGATATGTTATCATTTGCTTTTCCTCAGTGCACCAATAGCTCGGAGAAGGATGTCAATGAAGAAGAAGTAGTAGATCCATACAATATATTTCAACATTTAAATCTTGTTAGGAAATCAGAACACGGAATGACATTACCTGCATCATGGTATCAATTCCCTCAAACACAAACAAAATCATCATCTCCGTCATCTGTAATTTTGGCAGCATCGGTGAATGAGAAAGTAGCTGCTAATACTAATATGGAACAAATGAAGAAACAACCAGTCATAGAAAAGTCTAAATCCCTTGATGATGAAGAAGATGCTGATGATGAAATGGACCTAATAAATGCGGACGATACTACTACTAAGCATTATTTTCAACCTGATCAGCAAAATGATACAACTCTTGCAGCTAAAAAACCTCCTCTGAAAGCATATCCTCCAGCTGAGGACAATGAAAAGTATAACAGACAAAAAGGACAACAGCAGTCATCTGTAATAGATAACAAACAAGCAGCACCGCTACCTCTACCCCCGATGAAATATCCAGGTAGGATACGCATCATCTCAAACAAAGGTGCTACCATAAGAGAGGTATTTGATATTGACAATTCAAAGGTAGTCCTTGGCAAGCTCCAAGCGGGTGATGAACGATACTATATAGAAAAGAAGACATTACCACCACCACCAATATCAATAGATGATAGTGATGAAGAGAGTGATGATGATGAATGTGTGGCCGTGGTGCGGTATAAGATTGCTTTGGAAGCTACAGATTTGACAAATGAGGGGCAAGGAGAGAGTAATGAACCAATGGTTGGCTGGATAAGTGACAGAGGTAGATTTGCTGATGAACCGTATCTGATATTGAAAGTGATTTGAAAGGATGGGTATCAAATGTTTGAAGGTTAATTATCAAGGTATCTTTATAGGGCATCTTATCAATCGTTTTTGAGGGGTGGTGCAAAATTTTTGTTATTGAAGCTTCTTATCAATCGTTTTTGGTTGGAGAAGGCATGCAATCTTTTAATAAATGAATCTTGGATGGAACAAGCTGTATGCAATATTCTTCTTTACAGAATCTTCGATAGCTTACTCGATTGTTTCTTCAGTCTATTAACTTGCAAGGATACAGTACTAACCTCCTAAATGTATACCACCGCAAGGTAAAGCTGAAGAAATCGAGACTCTGCATGCATAACTTCAAGAAGTTATGTATGCATATAGAGAGTTGACTAGGATCTGCTGATCCAAAACGATCAGCTCAAATATGGTCGATTTGAAAACTGTATGCACATGCCAAGTTGAGAAAGAAATCGAATTATCTACTGCCAGCAACACTTTATGCAAGATTGTATGAGATCAATTATTAATCTGAGATGTGGTCAACTGCTAATACGATTGGTTACTCTTTATACGATTGTTAAGATGGGCCTTCTTTCCTACCAAACACTGCTCAGCTGATTTGTTTGGGATATAATTGGAGAGAACTCTACTTCATTTCACTGATGTTGCCATAAAATTTGTTGCATCATAATCCAAACAACTCCAAGATGAAGATCACCGAAGCATCTCTCCTATTCATCCTCGCCGGCGCAACCAATAGTGATGGCGCTCCTCCTCCAACATGCTCTTCGATTGTTCCTGGATCTCCCACTGAGCTTTCTGAAGTCCTTGGAGCTAACATTGGCGTCAAGGTAACCTATGATGGAAAGATCCCAGCAATCAACACCGAAGAAGGATCCTACAACATGATGGTCGCTGAGAACTTTAGCAACAAGCTCATCTTCATCGGTAAGGTTAAATGCTAGTCTGGTAGTGTATCGTAGCATTACTTGCAAACTCTAACGACCTCATGACTCTGACTCTTCTCCTCATACTATCCCAATATTCAGATCAAAAGGAAGGTATTCTCTACCACTTCGTTCCTGGACAGGGTATCTTCAATGACAACAAGGTCAAGGAGATCTTCAATGTCAACACAGATTTGCCCAACGCAACATCTTCCCCTTCTTTCCTTTTGCTGGAGGACTGAAGGCCATCCATAATGTGGCACCAGGTTCTGACAACTCGATGATTATCGTGTTCACGTCTACTACCGTTCCTCCTGAATATGAGACTGATGCTCTACCTTTACCTGAAGAACAAGAGTACAACTTTGGGGATTATGGTGATTGTGCCGATGCAGCCTTTGATGGAGCATCTTGTGCTCCGCCCTTCCCTTATTCTACTCAGCCCCTATGCTGCTATGGTCAGAAGGTATACAAGCTCTTCTACAAGTACAAGGTCAATGGAAACAGCGGTACTCTTAATCTTAATACCGCCGAGCTATTCTTTGCTCTTGAGATGCATAACACTCTCGGTCATGACGGAGGAGCTATGCTAACGTTGGATGATGGCCGAGTGCTCTTCAGTGTGGGTGACTGCCTTCCGTTTGGCTTAAATGGACTCTTTGCCTCTCAAGATATGTCTTCTCATTGTGGCAAGATGCTTTTGTTGGATCCTTCTACCCCTGGTAGTTACGAGGTTGTTGCTTCGGGCATCCGAAACAGTCAGCAAATGAATTTGAAGGATGGTAATGTTGTGTTCATGGATATTGGTGGTGTTTCGTCTGAGGAAGTTAACTCTATTCCTCTTGATGATCTTCTCAATACTGATGAAATTGACAACTTCGGATGGGGTATGGTACAGGGTAAGACTTTTAATGGGGAGAACTTTGGTCGTGAAGGTAAGTCACTGGTCTTGTGTTATTGATACCATTTACTTGTGTACTATTTACTGATATAAAGTATTTGTTTGACTGACATATCAAATAGGCACATTCAACCTTTTCCTCCCTGTCTTGCCGATCAAGATAAAGAGGATGGCGAAGGCTTCATTGCTCCTCTCATGCAATTTGGTCGAGGTCCAGGAGTAGACTTATATGGTATCACTTCGTTCGGTATCAGTGATGTCTCCTTCGATAAAATTAAGCTAGCTGCGTCTGAGTTCCAAACCGGAACGATGATCGTTGCCGTTGATCATCTCGATGCTGAGGCTCCACTCCCAGCGTACTTCGTCAAGCTCTACAAGGAAGACAACGGGGAACTAGTTGAGCTTGCGGATGGTTTCAACACTCTTGTCGCTGATTCTTTTAGTATTGATGATGGAGAATCCATCCGTGGTGATTCTCGTCTCTTTGAGTATCCCGATGGGACTGTTGGAGTGTTCATTGAGCGTACAGGTGAATTCTACAAGCTCACTGAGATTGAGATCGACTAATCGGGCCACCAATTGGGATGCGGCTCCACTTGTATTGTTTAGGAAATTGTCTTGTTTGCAGTCATTAAATTATTAATGCTAGTCTTGCTGAAATATATATTGTAGACTTGGATGTTTTGCTTGATCTTTTTCCAAACATCACGTGGATGTAACCTCTATCCCTAGCAAACAGAGGTGTTGTCGTTCCTCTCTCGTAAAAGTCGTTGTGTTGTACTGAAGCCTAGAACTCTGTCGTGATCAGGAAAGACTGGATCAATCGGAAGAAGACATGACAATGTACTACCAATTCCAAATATATCGCTAAATTCGAGCGGCGGATCGTCTGGTTCGTATTCGTTCTCACCGCCATACTTTCTCTTTAATCTATCAATCGTACCACTGCCTGTCATCACTCCAAATGTGACATTCGCTAGCATGCTTGATGTGAACATTATACTACCAGTACATATCAAAGTCATGACTCGTACCAACTGAATTAAAACTCCAGTAAATTCACATCTCTCATCTCGACAGAAGAAGTAATTGGATGCAAATATGATGAGAGAGAAGGCAGAGCCGATCCAAGTATAGCATAAGAACAGTATGAATGACTTGAGATTGCCAGCGCCCACACAGTTGTTCATCCATGGACAGTGATGGTCCATCCTACTAACACATCGGTTACATATCCTACAATGATGTGATCCTGGTGGCTTATAACTTTTGCAATTTCGACACATGACATGCTCCTCATGTTGTCTAGCAGCTGAATCTATCGGTACTGCGCTTTGAGGAACAGCACCTGGATCAGTAAACATTGTCTTTGCATGCGACGCTAATGCCAGTGCGCATATTGTGCAATAAAAATATGCTAATATATGTGATATGTTTTTCGTTTGAGCTAATAGTGTAATGGTCAAACCAGAATAGATAATCAATATCCATACAATAACAGCCATTGCGATACCCGGTCCGTCATGAGTATTTAACCATATCCCATTCCCTTCTTCTGTACCGAATGTACACGAGCTGCTATAATCGTTTGTATCATCATAGTAATATTCAGCTTGATTCTCATCGATATTTAAAGTACTAGTATAATATGTTGCTGTCACTTCACCATCAAAATCGTTATCGATCCCTTTTTCAGGAGACGATATTCCTGCTGGTATTGGGGTCGTACCCGTTGACCGACCGATACGTGATATAGATTTAATACTTGTTAATTGTGGTCTTTTATCATACTTGTTATCATCCAAATTGCCGTTTGTATCATTGTGCATATTATTATGATGTATCTGTGACTGTGGTATACCTCCGACAGTACGCCGACGTGTTGTTCCTTCATTGTATTGTTGTGGTAAAAGTGTCTCGTATTCATCTTGATGTGAAGAAGGTGCACCATAATCGTTAGAATCTTGCATCATCTTTAGTGGCTTTGAAATACTTGTAATCTTATTTGCAGCTTTTTGCAAATCGAATTATTGGTCTATTGATATCAATAAGAATTTGCAACCAGAAGCCACCAAAATATGAACAATATAATACCTATAGTAACTGATACGAAACAACAGATACAACAGAAAGAATGTACTGTTTTATTGCTTTCGTTTATCTCTTGTCTTCTACTACTTGTATCTATCTCCTCACTTGTTGTCAAATTATTACTTTTATTGCCTGCCACTTTCTTCTTCGCCTGTTTGGACCATTATTTACTCGCGCGGCCGATACTACAACATTACAACTCTTACAACTTTCAACTCAACATAACTCTCAACTCTAAAAAAAATGGCCGTCAATAAGACACCACCAATTGAAATCAGATCTAATATATATCGACAGTAGATATGCCTATCTCATTCCTATAATATCTACGCCACTATACGTATGACTATAGTTGAACTATGTAATTGTATTTATACGACTATTGGCTGTCTAGACGCCGCAATGTGCACAAAAATCAAAAAAAAAAACACAAAAACTATGGTACTTTTGCAAGGCTGAGAGTTGAGAGAGAGGAGTATTGTTCAGTGCCGTATCAGTCTTTGAAACCAATCTTCTGTTGGTTAACTGTCTAGTTGCATAGGTTTATTTGCTGGGTGATTAGTGCGTGGTCAGTTCTCTTACAACTTATTACTTATTGCAAAAAACTACAAAACTCTCTTCAGCTGGATAAACCTGTTACCGATATACGAATAATGCTACACATCTACAAGAGATCAATATTCTTGCTATTCTCTACTACTGTATCGGCTTTTCAACCAACATCAAACTCAATTACATCTCGAACAACAACCAATAGAAATATCTCACAACTCAAGATGACTAAAGTACAACACTTTCCAGAGTTGGTAGTATTCGACTTAGATGCTTGCTTTTGGGATCAGGAAATGTACACATTATCTCAGATTCCAAACGAGTCCAATGTTGTAAAAGGAGACTTACATGGCCGAGGAGAAGGAGTTATAGGAGTAATGTCAGGTCGATCAAAAATTAGTCTACATAAAGGCAGCTTAGTGGCATTACAAGCTCATTACGATAACAAATATCCAAATACAAAAGTATGTTTTGCATCTTCAGCGGATACGCCACTGGCAGAAAAGATTGGAAGAGCATCATTAAAGCTATTAGAAGTAGTGCCCGGTGTAACTGTTTGGGATTTGGTCGTAGGAAGAGATTGGGATGGTGAAGATATCAATCAAATTGGGAGACAACCGCCATTGAGTGCTAATAAAAGTGCTACCCATTTTCCTATATTGAGAGAGTTGACAAGAGTACGGTATGATCGAATGTTATTCTTTGATGGTAAGAATTCTTGTTGTCGTGTATATGATGTGTGTTTCTTTTGTGCACATGATAATATGTAACATTGCAATATTTATTGACTACTCATGCTCTAACGATGACAACACTATATCATATTTAGATTGTCAATGGGGTGGTAAGTAATGTGATGTATATGTGGATGTGGATATAGATATTGATATGTATTATTATAATATCACTGAAACTTTTACCTATCTTCAAAACAAAGACCACTGTGGACAAGTCGAATCGAGGTGTAAGGAAAAAGAAACTGGCAATGGACCTGTTACAGTTCGCACACCATATGGCCTCGGAGTTGAGGAGTGGGCTGAGGGTCTTGAGAAATACTCGAAGACATACCAGAATTTGGATGGAGTTGATAACTATGACATCAAGAAATGAAGCTAAAGATTCAGACATAGAACAAAACCTTTGCTGTCTAGTGTGTACTAAGTATGCTTTTAGATCTAGTATTTCTTGAATGAGCTCTTTGAAGAGGCATTCATCTTGGCTAAAGCTTCTGCCCTTTGCTTCTTCAGCTCCTCAAGTTCTGCTTTCATTCGTTCACTCTCAGAAGCATATTTACTATTACTCTTGGCAACCTTCTTCCCCTTACCTGCCTTCTTGAATGCCGCGAAAGGATCTGGTAGCGACTTCCTGAGGTGCTCGGGAACATTGACTGCTCTCTGCTTCTTTGCATCTAAATCCTCCTGTGTTGGATCATCAAATGTTCTCTTCTTGAAATTGATAAACCCATTAGCCTTTCCACCTTGGCCTTCACACTCAAGTTGTTCGTACTTGTTGAGTACAGATGATGCTTTGACAAACCCACCCCCTCCCTTTTTTGGCAATGGAGCAGGTAGCTCATCGGCTCGAGCGCAATCTGTAATGCCTAATCCAGCTGAATCGCCACCAAAAAAGTCATCTTCCGATCCATAAGCATTATCATCGAGACTCTCCTCATCATTTAATGGGTTGTGGTGATACTTCTTACCTTCATTTCTTTGTTTGTGTCCAGCATTAATCAATCGGTGAGAGTTTACAACAGACGACATGCACTCTGCTGCCTGAATATCTCGCTCGACCTTCTTCGGGTTGATGCAGAAGTCACAAGTCTTGTTGCACACAATACTGGCGTCAATCTGTTCTCCAAAGTGCTCTAGCACAAATTTTCTCTTGCATTTCGGTTGAGTACAGTAATTCACCATGCCTTCGAGTTCGACAATACTGTGATCGACTGCTTGGGAAGAAGAGGCATTCTGTTTACCCTTCTTCTTTGATGCTTTTTCAGCATTCATTTTGAGCAACCAACTGAACTTCTCGGCATCCTCACGACTGTAGTATAGAATTGATATTGCCGGCTTGCCGTCTCTTCCTCCTCTGCCGCTTTCTTGATAGAAACCATCCAGCGACTTTGCCATTGTCCAGTGAATAACATATCTAACGTGTGGCAAGTCGATTCCCATGCCGAAGGCAACAGTAGCCACAGCTATTTTACACTCGCCTGATGTCCACTTCCGTTGAGTGGAATCTCTTTCTGCATCCTTCAAACCAGCGTGATATGGCAAACAGTTCAGACCAGTTGCCTTGGATATCTTTTTGGCAAGTGAGTGACAGTCATCTCGCTTATGAACATAAACAATACCACTGCAAGGTTGATTTTGATGACGTTGGTGTTGATCTTTAACGACAGAGATTAAATCACTAATTGCACCTTCTCCACCATTAGTTGCATTCAAACTATCTTTAAACCGAACTTCGTAAGATATATTTTGTCGATTGAACGTGCCCATGATACAAGGAACAACGCTTTTCTCCAATTGTAATATCTCACGAATGTCAAGAACAACTTTAGACGTGGCTGTCCCAGTCAAGGCCATTACTGGTACATTTGGGAAGGCAGTACGAATCCAAGTAAGCTTTCTATAAGCAGGACGGAAGTCGTGTCCCCAAGTGCTAAGACAGTGCGACTCATCGATGGCAAACATATGAAGACGATTAGCTCGGTAAAGATTGGTCAGGATAGTACGAAAGCGTTCTGTATCGATAAGCTCCGGGGTAACATAGAGCAATTGTATCGGTGTTTTGGTATTAGTCTGTTGGCTCTTCTTTGTCACATTTTGCTTTCCTCCATCAGCATTTAGTCGATTCAATATATCTTGCTTAGTCTTTGCACTCTGGCTTGAGCTCAGGCATGCAGCAGTCCTCACTCCCAATCTATGTAAATTGTTCACTTGATCCATCATTAATGCTATGAGTGGGCATACACAAATGGTTACACTTGAATTCTCAGCACGTACTTTGGTGTTGTCATTTCTTCCCGAACCAACAAGTGCAGGTAACTGATAACATATTGACTTGCCGCCTCCTGTGGCCATGATAACAATCGAGCTTTGCTGTTGTAAAGCATTCTTTACCGCGGTTTGTTGTAGCGGCCGAAGTGAATTGTGTTTAAATGTTTGTTGCAGTATATTATTCGCCCTCTCTATTAAACTTTCAGCAGATATATTTGGACGTTTCTGTTGATTATAAAAGTCTGTTAGACGAGATTCGCCACCACTGGATGATGCAGATGGTTTACTACTATTGGATTTCTTGTTGTTGTTCACTTTATCACCACCAGACTTTACATTATCATCTATAACACTTCTCTTCTTCTTTTTCTTGAGCTTTGATTCCTTCATTTGTTTCACTGGTTCAATACCACTGCTACTCATTTTCTTATTATTATTGGTGTTATCGTTCTTATTCAAGGGTACTTTCTTCCGCGGTGCGGGATCTACAATAATATCATCATCATCACTACTATCATCCTTAACCCTTTCCCTTTTTCTGCTAGCAATATCACCCTTCTTTTTAGTGTTGCTGTTTGTTAAATCAATGGTACTTTTATTTTTATCTTGTTTCAATATTGTAGACTCTGATGATGCGCCTCTGGATTTGGCACTTCCTTCTCTACGCCGACGTCTGCTGCGGTTAGACTCCATATCAGTTCCACGTCTATCACTACCTCCATTTAATATAGTATTATTAGCACTGGATGCACCACCATTTTTGGTTTTGGGAGATAGTTTTGTGAGATCAACAATTGAGACTCCGCCCTTACGAGAGGCACTACAAGCATGACATCGAGTAGCATTGTCGTTTATGTTTGTATATGTACACTGCTCACAATCCCACGTCATTGTAGAAACAGGCAACTAAATATTTTGAAGGTCAAGGTTCACACAATCTAAGAGAGTAAAGGAATACAATTAGAACTCCTTCTTCCGTATCATCAACACTGACCAGTGATCTACATACAAGCTCTTCTTTTAATGATCTGACTGAGTATACGTATGATAGTGTAAGTATAGATATTGATAGTGATAGATTGCTTATCTACTCAACTTCCTTTTACCTTTGCCGTTTTCAATAGGTTATGAGCTAAAATTATTAAAGGTCATCACAGCTACATAGGTATACACAACAGAGGTGTTACCAATTTAGAACTTACTTCTTCTGTACGATATCATCAACACTGCCGGTGATATACATACAAGTTCTCGTTGATGGGCTGACTGAGTATACGCAAGTCTAAAACTCAATACAAGCTCAAACCTTTGTAAGTAACATTTTCTTCTTCTTGACAACTATTCTTATTTCTATTTTAGTTAACCATAAATGAATAACTACTAGCCACGACAACATCTACTTTTCCCAACCTGCAATAGTGTGCAATTAAACTTTAACCCCTTTATCCCCAAGATCTCTTTCATACGATATAAACTTAAAAACTAACAACATGAAACTACAGCACCAGTCCGGTAGCTCAAACTTGAGCATTTGGAGCTGGGGGCTCCGCACCGGCCTCTTCTGGTACTACAGGTGGTAATGGTAGTACTGGTGCCCCGATAGGTACTTGAGGTACAGCCATGAGGGCAGCTGCGGTGGCGGCAGTGTCGGCAACGTTAGCAGCTTCAGCAGCTTGGTTAGTTTTATTTCCAGAGTACCTCTTTGCCTGCTTGTTACGGCATTGTTCACACTTTGAGGAGTAACCCTAGATATTCAAAAAGAAGATAAAGAGTTGATATGTATTAGAAAAGAGATACGCCAGCAAAGGCAAAGCAAAACAACATAGCTTGGTAATGCATATCATGTGCACATCATGTGCACATTTTACATCATATAAACACACATACCTTAACTCCAAACATAACCCACTTCTTGAAGTTCTTACAGCCCTTACACCACTTGATATTCATCCCACTGGGATTAACAACCCAAATGGCAACATCACAATTGTTACAAACACCCTTATTTTGCTTCGGGATATTGAACTCACTACTACCACACATGACACACCTGGAAGATGCGCGTTGTCATTATTTGTCATGATGAAAGAGAGGTGATTGTAACTTATGTTAGTGCATGTGGTGTTAAGGCAGTCAAATAAAGACTAAAGAATGCCAAATGAAATAGTCAAATCGCCGAGTCTTCATATTGAACACATATTAACACAAGACAAAACAATACAAACTCGGACTTTCCTGCCTTCATACCGAGCAGTTGGGAAGTTTACCAATTGACTAAAGGCGGGAATTTCCATACCAGGAGTAGTATCATGCTCGCAACGGGGAGGTAATGGAGGTGACATCTTCATACAAGGTACGGGCATGGTATTGTTGGTATTAATTGGCTTCTGTTTCGATGCCTCACGCTCGGCCTTTGTCATACGTTGACCGTCACTTTGTGCCATACCACCACCGGTGGCCATATCCATTGCGTTGGATAGATGTTCCGAACGAGTACCCACTTCCGACCGTGCCAACATTTGTAATTCAAGTGCACGTGAGAAGCACTCATCTGAATTCATGCCACGAAGATGGCCACGAATTTGGGTCAGTAGTGCATTCCACTCCTCGTTACCGGCGGCCTTTGCTTTCTTGGCTGCAGGTGCAGCAGCAGTCTCGGTGGCAGGGCGTTTAAAGGTTTCAGCAGCATTGGCGAGAGTCCCCATTGCCGATGGATCATGAGGTGGAGGGAGAACAGGAACTTCAACTTGTGGGGCTGCTTCTTCACTCATCTTTTTTTCGTAGCTTCTTCTTATATAGAATTGAATTAAATTAAAATATGATAGTAGGCGTTATATTAGAAGATTAATAGGAGATAATTACCGACGATAGGAGACGAATTATTATTTGCTTTTGTTGCTATCAATAATGGCGATTGATATTGAGCGATGTTGTTGTTATCCAAAATTTCGCCAATGTCACAATGAGTACCGCTACGACATAGGAATAAAGCCAAACAGCCGTGGCGCATGCTGCATGTGGAGAGACCACTAAATTGCCGATACTGATAGTAGTGAAACATGAAGTAATCATACCTACAGGTGCTGATGTTATTATAATAAAATTAAGTCTAAGATCTCCAGTCGAGAAGCAAGGCAGCCAAAAGTTTGCAACTGCACACATACAACAACAGATAACATCAATTCATCTTCAGATGAACTCCATCCCGACCATTGATATATCTCCTCTCATTCATCTAAATGAGAGGAGTTGCAATAATACCTCTACCATAAATGATGATGATGATCGACTCAAGAATACTATAAAACAAATCAAACATGCCTGTACAACAGTTGGATTTTTTGCGATTATAAACCACGGTGTATCCAATGGTAGCATTGCAAACGCATGGGATACATCCACTCAATTCTTTGATTGTGATACATCCATCAAAGAATCAGTACCCATGACACCTACATATCCATATGGATATGAAAACTTTGAATCTCTTGGTATAGAAAGATCTGTATCATCAACTGCTTCTTCTGCTGATAATCTACTTGTAGATTCGAAAGAAACATTTTCAATCGGTCCATCCAACTCTGAATTATCGGGTATGCCACCAAGACAATTTCCAAGTAAACCCATCGCGCTTGAATCAGCATTATCACAGTATTTCAATGATATGGAAAAGTTGGCACAAGTTCTATTTCGTGGATTGGCACTAGCGTTAGAATTAAATGAAGATTGGTTTTTACTGGATGGTCGATTTACAAGTGAAGGACGTCAGTCTGCGCTACGAGTATTGAATTATCCAGCTCTTGAATACAATAAAGAAGAGGAAGAGAAGGAGAAGATTCATATCCGAGCTGGAGCACATACCGACTATGGTGAGTTGTGACATTCTTCGTGTATTGTTATTCAATTTAATATATGCTCATATCATATGTTCACATATCTATCACAGGAGCAATGACTATACTAAAGAGCGGAGGTCCTGGATTGCAGCTCAGGCTTGCAAATAATAATGATGAAACAAACAGTACAACAACAGATGATTCGTCTTCATGGATAGATGTACCTCACTTGGAGCGTGCCTTCATCATCAATCTAGGCGATCTGATGCAACGATGGACGAATGATCGTTGGAAAAGTACACTCCATCGAGTAATTGCAGTATCAGATGATGATGAATCATCTGACGGATTTCATAGTGCTAGACGGCAATCAATGGCATTCTTCGTTAATATGAATGGCAACGCAATCATTCGCCCAATTGAATCATGTATCAACAAAGACCATCCATCGCAATATGGTGATATAAAAGCCAGTGATTATCTAATCAATCGACATCGCCAGTCTATGAGTATTAAAGACTAAGAAGCAGAAGTATAGGTTATTGTATTCAGAAGGGTAGTATCTTTTGAGTTATCAAATCAATAACGTTTACATCATCTATATATGGTTAAGCAGATTACTTATGTTGCTCAGAGTAGCTATTGACAAGCAGACAGTCTATGTACATCAATCAACGCAGAATTATATCAGAATTATATCTCAAACAATCCAACAACTATATCAGATTATCAACTACATTACTCCTTCTACAAAATTATACAATCAAACAAGCATGGTATCAAAATGTCAAACAATCATGATAATAGTACTACATTCAGTCAACCTTTATCAAGGCTCCTGCTCGGCAATAACAGCTCGTTCGCCACCATTGATACGGCGTCGAAGCATGGAATTATCCTGTTCTAGATCTCGGCCTCCGTCACCAAAAGCCTCTTCCCAACCAGACGTATCAACGTCAGGGTCTTCTTCTTCTTCGGTAGCTTCATCTCCACCTCCTGTGAGTTCGAGCCATTTTCGTGCAAAGCTGTCTTCTTCTCCCAAGGCATCACCCCATTTGGATGTATCCACGGTAGTATCTGATGGTGATGGATCTGTTCGGATCTTGGAAGTTTGAAACAGTTTAGTGGCACCACGCCAGTCCCAACTTGTTGATGACCAACTACTACTACAAGACTTTCCACCCTTACCGCCACCACCAGACTTGCCTGATTTTCCACAATAAGTGGGAGACTAAACATGAACAGGAAGGAAGAGAGATAAAAGGATGAGCATATATCATGATATCTTCTCATATCATATGAACGATATCATATGAATGACACAACATCGACGTATACTTACAAGAGTCGGATACATTGTAGGATAAAGTGTCGGGGAAAGCGTAGGGAACAACGTGGGATGACTTGTGCTTTTAGATCCACTCTTGCCACTCTTTCCTGATGAACTGCTCCAACCCCTGCTCCAAGGGTGATACCTAGAGGGCAGAATAGACGATATGAGAACACCAAATGATTGAGAACACCAAATTGCATGATTACATGTGCATTATAATACTCCAATCGATCAGCAACTTACCACAAATCTCGATTATTGTTATCATCATTTCGAAGGGGCTTTGCACTACTCGTCACTTCCTCAGCAGGAGGAGTAATCAGCTCTGATTCGCCGAGGACGAGTCCAAGGCTCAATGCAACAACAAACAACAATAAGATGCAGTTGCTTTTCATTATACTACTATATGGTGATAAAGTCGTCGATTGCAATTGCAACTATTTGTATTTCGGGTACTAATACTATCAATGCAAACAGGGGAAACCTTTATGTGACGTCCCTCATATCGTGTTGCAATCTTCATAGCAACTTGTTCTACAGAATTTGCTAAGAAGAGGCTACAACATGAAAATGCAGACCTAATTGGCCTCATCAGCAGATAGATTGACTTCAATATATTCCCGAGGGAGTAGAATACGGCTTTCCCTGGCATCTATAAGCAACAATTCAAACATGAGCTTTATAATTTGGCCAGTATAACGAGACAAAGAGCTGATATATTCCGAAATGGCTTCGGAACAAGATAGTGTGGGACAACTGTTTTGTCTGACATGATGATGCAGGAGTCAATATTGACTGATATCTCTCAATATGCCAATAAGAGAGATGTGTGATAGAGTGTGTCCGAGGATACCGAGCCCACCACAAATAACGGATAAAATCAAAAATCTTTGAGAGCAACAATATGAGATAGGCGTGCTATGAGCGCTGAGGGGTATCCTAGATACCCTTAGTGAAATTTGTCCAGGATACCGAACCAAATCCGTCAAACAAAGAAATGAAAAAAATACCTAAAAAGGTATCTCAGACTACCATTTTACATAAAATACCTTTCTAGGTAAACTATGTTTGCCATTGCAAATCAATACAACTATAATAGACAATGATCTATACAGTGCAATATGGCTTAAATATATATGTAGAATAAATATGTGGAGGATGATCATTGCAATAATGAAGTTGCAATTTCACATATTGGTGGTCCCATAAAAGTAACTTTATTGCACCAATACTAGCTCCTACGTACATTTTTATTGTAAATGGATATCATCAATCGATTCAGCGGCTAATTTTAGTTTAGATAGGCCTTGTCCAACTTTGTTCTCACAATTTTAGGCCAGCAAATATTGGGGGCCATTGTATTGCAATTTTGGTTTGAGGTTTGTCGGATTTCATTCGGTATCCTTGACAAATTTTTGACTGGGACCCTCAGCCCTCATGTGCTACAGTTGTTGTTCGATGCATAAACAATTCATTAGGATAAATTCAGGATTAGCACATTAGCAACAAACATTACAAATTGGCGGCTTACAAAGGATACCAATTACAAATTATACAATGGTGCAGTATCTAACTCCCTTTGCAACAAATGATATCGTCGATATTATCAATCAGATTCCAATATCAACGCAGAATATAGAATGTACCCCAGATCTATCAACAACAGAATCATCATTGGAACCAATCGTTGATACCGATGTAGGTTGTCTTTGTATCAAAAGTGAATCGTCATCTCTTGGGGGATTATGTGCTAGTAGAAATATAGAAGAGATCATTCTATCCGTCGAGTCTAAACGTCAACTACAGGGTGATGAGCCCGAACCCCTCCCTTTCACTGATGGTATATGTCCTAATACATGTGATCAAGACTTATGTACTTGTGCTGCCTCTACAGAAGAAGGTTTTCCTGATGCTCAGGATTGTGCCACTGAACTAAATGCCGTATGTGAGAGTGGTGGTACCAAGGACTGTTTTGATGCAGAAGTACTTCCATTCTATGACAACACATATTGTACATTCAGTAAGTGTTGGTTGGATAGTGGTTCTTATGAGGATTGCTCGTGTCAGTACTATGAGGACTACTGCACTTTGTACGAAGCATATGCAACCGAAGCATATCCTGATGTAGTTGATAAGTGTGCCATTGCAGATTGTTGTGGGAAAGCAAAGGAAAGTGAGGATAAGATTGCATGTATGCCAAAGATCTTCGAGAGGATGCCAAGTGTAGCTCCGTCGGCGTTGAAAGTTGTTACTGAAGAGGTGAGTTGAACAGAAGGATATATGTGTCAGATGCGCAATCTACATTATTGTACCAATGTTCTCGACTCTTACTTCAATACTGACTTCGTGTATATGATGTCGCTCTTGTCTCAGCCAACTCCTCTTCCAACAAGTGAGCCGACAATCAAGCCGACGGTTGCAAATACTGAAAGTCCAACAAGCAAGGTAAGGTATCATCATTAAGTTGCATTTGTTTATATATGAATGTGAATCTCACAGTCTTATTTCAACAAAATGATCCGTATCTAGCCAACAACGGTAGATCTAAGTGACCTAAGTGATATGTTCTCGAAGAATAGCGCGATGCCAACGAAATCACCGTCTGATAAGGTGAGAAAACATAATGTGAAGGTATATCCTTTTGTTATTCTCTATCCTCTTGCCTCTCAGTCGAATACCGTCTGTTTCTTGTATATGAAGCCAACGGTGGTGTTACCAGTAACTGAGAGTCCTGTTGTCACCACAGGTTCTCCTACAGTTCAGATCATCACAACACCTCCAACCATTAATAAGGATACTGTGCAAGCTGATACAGCATCTCCAAGCATGCCAAACTTCAGCTTTAATTTACCGGCGAGTGAGAGTGCAACAGAGCCTCCATCGTCTGTATTGAAAGATGATACTACAGAAGAGGAATCTGACGAGGACTTGGATGGAACAGCTGATGCGGCTGAAACAGGGTTAGAGAATGAGGGTGGTTCAAGTGCGAGCAACACTGAGAGCAATGGGGCTTCGGGCGGTATCTTAGGTTATGCTGGATTAGTTGCCATTGGATGTGTACTCTTCCTTCTATAATAAATCTTCCAACAATGGTTGATATTAAGTGAGACAAGGAGAATCAAGAAAGAGTGTGGGTATAGTGTGTAGAAAGAGAGAGAGAGAGAGAGAGTAGTAGTAGTGGGAGTATGTAGAAAGTGTAGAGAGATGGAGTGAAGTTGTGTTTTGTATTTTGTTGAATAGAAAAGAAAAGAAAGTAAAGCTAGAGTGTTTATGATTGCATTGCTAAAGCACATACCATCCTCTGTATAAGTCTAAACATGTCTTATCCGTGCCGTGTGAGAACACCGTAGTAACTAATCCATAGTAATCCGTTACTGGCAGGATACCTTTTGCACTACGATGCAGCTTGTAACTTGTAGTCTATCTAGCTGATGCAGACCACTCAAAATTTAATCGTATACCAATGAAGTGATATTATGATAATGTTGGCCTATGGTTGGATGATAGACATAGCTAGACAATGGTATATTAATTATGTAGTCGAATTGTATTTCTATGCAACCTTGAAGAGAATAAATGACATATCTAAGATATCGCATCGAGAGAAAGAACCAAAATTGCAAGAGAGCAATAATCAAACCACACCTCAAATTACACGGAGTGGCGGTGATGAAATATCTATTGCCAACGAAAAGGATGTTATCAATTCAAATATTATAAAGTTGAAGATAGATTGCTTATTGTATCATAATACATAATTCGATCATTGGAAAAATAATACGCCAACACATCAACATCATACCTTTCTAATAACAAAACAAAATAATAATATAATACTTTACCAATACCAGTTGCAAAACATTATCTATTATCTAGATCAATCGTACAAATATAATATAACTCAACAAAATATGCAGTACCTAACTCCATTCACCGTAGGCGATAACATTGTCAACATTATCAAAGATATCGATACGCCATCGTTATCAAATGAAGAATGCAATCCATCAACCAATGAGGGAACAACAGATGCAGCATTGAAACCAATCGTTGATGTCGATGTAGGATGTCTATGTATCCCAAATTCTTCATCAACACTTGGGGGATTGTGTGCTAGCGACAATACCATTTCAGTCATTAAGAAGACAACACGTCATTTGCAAAAGGATTTGGATACGGCAGAAGTTGTCGCAGAGCCTGAACCCCTCCCTTTCACTACCGGGATATGTCCTGCAACTTGTGATCAGGCATTGTGCACTTGTGCTGCTTCTACAGAAGAAGGGTTTCCTGATGCTCAGGTAAGACAATGTAGTTGTAAGATTCTGCGTATATATTGATTCATATATCATATGTGTTGTGTGTACATATTTTAGGTCTTCTATCTCACATCTTTTATGATTTATTATCTTCTCCTTGCTTAGGATTGTGCTACTGAACTCAACGCCGTATGTGAAAGTGGTGGTACCAAGGACTGTTTTGATGCAGAAGTACTTCCATTCTATGACAACACATATTGTACATTCAGTAAGTGTTGGCTGGATAGTGGTTCTTATGAGGATTGCTCGTGTCAATACTATGAGGACTACTGTACTTTGTATGAAGCATATGCAACCAATGCATATCCTGATGTAGTTGAAAAGTGTGATATTGCAGATTGCTGTAAGAAAGCAAAGGAAAGTGAGGATCAACAAGATTGTATGCCAAAGATCTTTGAGCTCAAGCCCAGTGTTGCTCCTTCCGTCTTAACAGTGACTGAGGAGGTAAGTTTTCCTTATGAATATTGATATGCACCTCTTTCCGCCCATACTTATCTTACAATTGTATTTTCTCTTTAATGTTGATTAGCCGACAGTACCACCAGTTACTCCGGAGGTGATGACAAGTCCTCCTACCGTACAGGTTACAACATTGGCACCTGTTGAAGATACTCCTCAAGTAACAACAATGCCTCCAGCTGTGATTCAAGAGGTAGAGGATGCTGCTGCCGAGGATGTGGACACTGATGTCAATGATACTGAATCTGACATCCCTGAAGAGGAACCCACTGGTGATTCAGATGCTGCTGACAACACAGCACCGGGTGAGTCTTCGGCAGCGACAGGTGTGGATGAGAGTAATGAGAGCAACAGTGCTGTTAGTACGTTTGGTTGTGTTGGAGCGGCAGCAGTAGTTGGATGTGCATTCTTGTTAATGTAGATAATACAATATAAAAGAGGACGAAAAGTAAAGTACAGAGGAAGAAGGGAGATGTGAAATACATGGAGAATGTAGAAAAGATAAGAGAAAGATTAATGTGAATGTTTACGTTTGAAAAAGTTGCTGTAGATGACGAGTAGTAACAGCTAGGTAACGAATCTATTTGATACTATTATTTGACTAGCAACGGAATGTTCCATACAAACCGTTCTATCAGGTAATAGGACTTCCCCTTTCCGAGATTTGAGACGCATAACACTGCACCATCAAACCCTCGCTCTAACTTTCATCCTCACTGTTCTCGACATCAGCATAAGAGACAGTGGCCGCACTACTTTTCCTGTGTCTTCCACTACTTCTTGCTCCAACAATAACCTTTTTTGACTTGGGAACCCAGTCTTCTTCGTCATCAGCTACCTTGGCCTTTCTCTTACGCTTCTTCAATTTTCCAGGGCCACGCATGAAGAGTAAAGGGAAAGATGGCCATTGATGAATGGCTTCATAGATGTTGCTTAGACGGTTGATGCTGTTCCTCTTTCTGACAGATCTAACAATCCCCTCTCCATATCCCTTACATCCAATCTCTTGTTGTACTAATTCGATTAGCCGAGGTATCAACTCCAAGGGAACATCATCAAACACACGACGATCCTTGCCCAAGTCTTTGTTCATGAGACACAATGTGAGGACGACTTTGTAACGGATTTTCTGTCCTTCATTTTCTAGTGCATTGATATTATTCAGTTCTCTTTCATATGTTCCACCGTAACTGCTACCAGCAATTACAATACTACACGTATGATTAGACTTATTTGCCACAGTGTCAAGGCTTGTTGTATCACAGAGAGCTTTGATCATCCCCTTTCTTCCTGTTTGAACTTTGAGGTTGTTGTGCTTCAAGTCGAGAGTCCGAAGGGTGGAGTTACTCTGCAGCGCGTCGGTGAACACAGGCACACATTTATCAGAAATTGCGTTGCTTCCGAAAGAGAGACGCTCGAGTGTCGAATTTTTCTTGAGTGATACCATGACTACCTCTGCTGCTCTTGTCGGCATGTCGTTTTCGCTCAGATCTAATTCAATCAGTGATGGATTAGTAGCCAAGTACTTAGCAATCAATCTGGCGCAATTCATCCTTGATATATCGTTGTTACTTAGGTCAACGTATGTCAATGATGAATTCCCTTTCAAACTAGAAATCACTGAGGCAAACACTCTTTCTTCCGTGTAGGCACCAAGATTGTTTGACCCAAGGCAAATCTCCGCTAATGTAGAATTCTTTCGTAAGCACTGTTTTAATGCATATATGTTCTCATTATAGTCTGCAAATCGTGTACCTTCCAAACTAAACACACTCATTTCATTCTTCTTTTGTAAGAAATTTGTCATAGTTGTAATCCCCTTTTCCTCCTCCATAATGAAACAATTGATTCCCTTACACCCATCGAGTATAATTTGGAGAGCTTCATTATTCTCACTCGTCAGACCAGTGTTAGTTAGGTTGAGAAAGGAAAGTTCCAGATGATTCCGCATAGCCTTAGAAAGGAGTTTCGCACTACGATTGTCCCAATCCTCTTTACTAACTGTATACATGACAGTCCAATTTGGGCGGTCGTGAGGGCCAAACAAAAAATCTATCCACTTATTCTTCTTCACAAATTCTGAAATACAATCGACGTCTCTTGGTCTGAGATTACAGCACACTAATTCCAAATTAGTAATAGTTGCAATGTTGGCAGTCAGAATAGGCATTATTTTTGTGGAGAAGAAAGGCGGAGATGGATAGCTGCATGTGGGGAGCATAACATCACGAATACTAAAGCACTTGATCCCACCATTGTATGCTTCTAATTGATCAGTAAATTGTTTCCAGTTAGGTAGAAGGTCAACATGGTAAGGACATCGAGAGTATTCCTTAGTCCATGTCCTCTTCCTATTGTTCCAATATGAAGCTGAATGCAATTTTCCTGCAAGAATCATATTTTTATCATCACATCGTGCTGCATGAATCAAAGATTCTTGGATAGAAAACATAGCATTTTTGACATCCCAAAGTGAAATTCCAACCCGACTATCTTCGGTAAACTGATGTTGATTATGAGGACGAACAGTAATTCCACATGAATCCCAATATTCAGTACTGACGTTATCCCAATGTGAAGCATCCTTGTATGGTAAATTCCCAACCATACCATCATCATCATCACTGAACGTATCATGGTGTAGTATAGTCGACCCGGTATATGACGACATATCTAATTTATTGTGAAGTATCGAAGATCTATTTGTTTGATTGTGGGGCAGAACGAATATATACAAGAAGAAAGTAAATAAAATAAAATGTGAATATAAACATAATAGAGAGGTACTGCGCGGCGATGACAGCTACACCACTTACCAAATAGCGACGGCTCCTATAATTAATAACAACTAATAACAAGTTGATTTAAGTTTTGTTATGCCTTATCCAATAGGTTGCTATTTAACAAGTAGTCGAAAGGTAATTATTATGCTTACTTATGAATATAATGGGAATAAAATTTCACTCAAAAACTCTATCGCCACCGACTACTAGTGGGGCGAAAAATTCCGGTTCGGCGAAAAATTCCGGTTTGGCTCGGCTCAAAAAAATTAATTGGCTCGGCCAAACCGGCAACAAGTGGCCAAAACGATATACCGTATCTCCTTAAATATAGATCGCACAACGTCGTGTGATGGCTCTATGGAAAGCTTATCTTCTCCTCTATCGACTAGGTGCTTTAGTTTTGTATTTACGTTTAGTATTTGTCGTCATATCTTGATTCTAGTAAAGAGCTATGAAATATGCACCTTTTGTATCGATGTTGGCTTTGTTCATTATATACTCGTTAGACTACTAAACTAAGATGATACATTGATTCTATGATAGATATACAAGCATAAGATACAGTTTTTGTTCGTCTAATAGCGTTTAGTTGTCTTGCTGAGAGTCATTCATCTACGTACAATTTTTAATTTCATACTCGAGCTACTCTCTCTCCACTCTGCTCATTATCTAAGCCAATTCTTGATAGTATGACAATGTGTTGGTAGACAGCCAAGTCTATGCTCCACATAATAACAAGGATGGTACAAAGCAGTTGAGAGGCATCAAGACTCGCTTGTCCCAAACAATCACCGGCGGAGGTAAGGTGGCCAGTCCTTGGATACAAGTTCTTGACTTTACCGACGCAGAAATGCCACAGGATAATGTTATTGTTATCCCTATCAAGGGACTCACTCCGGATTCTAATGTCAATGCACAATCAACTGCGGTAGGTTACCTTGTGTTGGTGAAGAAAGGACAAGGAAATGAGACTGAGATGTTTCGCAAATACGACGAAATCGTGCACGATTCTCTTGTTGATACATTACTTACAGACTTTAGTATTGATCCCAAAGGCGAGATCCCATCCTGGGCAATATCGGTATACAGGATGGACGGAGGCGTTCCTCAGCTGACGGCAACAAAAGACCCTGCAAATCTTGATAGGAAGGTTGCCCGTAATGAGTACGTTGTTAAGTTCTCGAAGAATACTAGTGCCTTAGTTCAATCTTGTGATGTAGGCAATGGCTTTGTACGAGTAGGCCACTGGGCAAAGAATATTGGGCATAATGATGTTGCCACCGTTGGCCTTATTCCAACTCTTACTCATGCAATAGCACAGTTAAGGCAGAGTGGTCGACTTGTTATCACTGGAACCAAAGCAAACCTGATAATAGCGGCTGCATCTCGGTATCCAACTATCATTCGGAAGTCGTATGAAGAGAAAGGCATTCTCCAAGCAGAGGTTCGGACTGGTTGGCTTGATAAGAGTCTGCAGGGCTGTGATGTTGAAGTAATGATGAACAACATCAAGACAGAACTATCCGATATTTGGAAGGCGAAGATCTTGAGAGATCTCATTGTGTTCATTCGTGAGGTACTGCAGTACGGATTCATAAGCGAATCAACCTTTGAGAGACTTGGTTACCCTGTGGATGTCGACCAGCATGGCGGACAACATCTCATACCAGAGAATGCATTACATCACATCATCGTCAGCGAGCCACCATCATGACAACACCAGCTCTTCTTGATAGATTCCGTGAACAAGTCGGGGCAGCAGCTGCCAGCCAGGAAACAGCCCAGTCGGCACTTGTTGTTGAGCAGAACTGGCGTCGGGAGCAGTTGGATGCGAATGACGAATGTGAAATCATGCTTTACAATCACCTCAAAACTCCACCGGAGGAACGTGATCGCTCTGTATTCTTCAACAAGGAGTGTCCATTGGAGGTCTTGAGCAAACGAGCTTTCGATCCCAAGGCGTTTCTTCGTGTCCGTAAGATGACTTCGTCGACAGACGAGAGTTTCCAAGAGCCATCTCATGTTGGTACCAGAGCATCAGTCCTTGCTACAAGGCAAATGCTGGAGAGTAATAACAATTATCAGTTGACAGCGAAGGAAAACTCATGGATGTGGCGAGCATATCATGCATTCAGAGAGCCACTTACTTTAACTCTACTCGATGACGCAGAGATGGCCGCCGCTGAGGAGCAAGCCGCTGAGGGACAAGCGGAAGAGGAGGCCGCCGCCGCAGGCATGCCTAGGCTTGACTCCAATGCAGTAAGTTATTCATCTCGCCAGCCAATCGAACACACACTATCCAAAGAGCTGCTCGTCGAGTTAAAACCATGCCTATCCGGATGTAATGTTGAAACCATCATCACTACAACACAGATGAAGAGAAAGATTGAGACACTCGCGGCAAAACTCAAACAGCGACTCACAAATTTCATGACGTGTAACATTCCAAACTCACCTGATCTTCAATACCATTGGGTATTCAACGCATTCTTCGAGAACATTCACGTACTGGCTCAATTGTTAGCATCCTTCGGTCAAGTTAACAACAACATTGATGCCATGACGGTCCAAGACAGCCTCTTGAAGCCAGTCATACGCGGATACTTCGCTAAAGCTGCCACACTTCCAACATTGCAGGGAGTTGTGATACATCAAGACAATGAGACTTGCAGATGGTGCAATGCTGCTATTGCGATTGGTAATGGTAAATCCTTCTCGACTCTATATGATGAAGACTTGGCCAAGTCCAAGACGGCAGCAGCATCCAACACATTCCCTGGGCAGTATCCATTCAACCGTCCTCTTGTCACTGGGAAGGGATCATATAGTGGTTTGTTTGGTGGCTTGACGATGTATTCTGCCATTGGATTCGTCCCTAACAGCGATACGAGTTGTCTAACTCGTGTTGAGGATGGTGTATTCCATTGGTCTCCCATAACAATGAAGCAACTACACGAGACTAACAGTATCCCAGGGGCTGCCACCATAGAAACAAAGCAACTCAATTTCATTTGTCATATGCTTGAGTTTGTGTACACTCTGATGCTTGATGCAAAGAATAACATTGAATACACCCCATTCAAACCAATCATTGGACGTACAATCAACCTCCGTCGCTGATGAACTATATAACTAATCGACCAACCAATAATATGTACACATAATATATGTGAATTAATGTAAATATAATGAGATACCGATTGTATACTACACACCATGACTATCCAAACTTGATCATTAGTACTATAGTTGATATATCCAACGAGTAGTGGACTTAATTGTTATGTATTAACTCCATTCAATACATTTATTGCGTGTATTAATTTCTCCTCAATTTCTTTTGTTAATTTCTTAATGTTATTCATAAATCCACATGCCCATAGTTGGAGGTTGCACACTACTTTATTAATTAAAAATGCACCATAAAACGACCAATATTATCATTATTTAGATGATACCGATTAGATTGATGGTGTTGGATAGTTCTAATGATGATGTTAACGTTACCAAACCGCCTCATCAAGTTGGTGTATTTTTGTTAATTTTGCAATTGTGCTATATTAGAATGTACATATCTCTCGTTTAAATGCACGTCAGGTGATAAATCGACATGTTATCCCGTTAATTAGACATCAGAGATGAGATTGATGTTATTGGTGACGTACTACGACTATTAGAACATAGCCAAACCGGATTATCAAGTTGGTGCATAATCAGAAATTATTAAAAATGGGCTACTTTGAGGCACCCAAACGATACGAATACTCTACTAAAATCAATCAGAGTTGTTGCAATGTTGATAATATAGAGCTAGTCTAGACGATACGTGTATTGGAATTACATTTCTTATAGTAGAAGTATATCTAATCCATCATCAAAATTAGAGTGTGGGTCGGTTTGGCAATTGGCAAATGATTTTTGGCGGCCGGGCCGGAATTTTTCGGCTCACTAGACTAAGGAAACAATTAACAATAGCAATACCTTATTTCATATCGTATATTGTTGATAATAATTTGTAGGTGGCTGTGATTTGTCGGCATTATTTATCTTCGAGGGGTACGCCCGACAATAACGACATCATAGAGACACAATAAATAAGGTATATACATAAGGACACAGAGATCACGATGAGTACATCTGCCGCCGATTACTATAAGGTAGAATACTTAAAAGCAGCACATGCTGCTGAAAAAGCAGATTTAAATGATGCAGAGGATATGCAAGAACACATACAGCAAAGGTTAGACGAATGCAAAGATCGTGTTAATCAATCTAAAGATAAAGTTGAAACAGCTGAAAGATTGGTTAATGATGCACAGGCACAATTAGCTGCAGCAGAAGATTCAAAGGACAAGGTGGATGATATCATTGATCCCATGACGGGCTTGAAGCAGGGTGAGAAAATTTCTGTTCTTAAGGAACATATGCCCATATTAATTGCTCTTCAAAACACTCGAGAATTAATGGAAGAAGGTCGTATTGAGGAGGCATTAGCCGCTGAAGTTGTATTCACTTCTCTCATTGCCAAGAGTGAGCATCGGTTGAATTCTCAAGCGCAATTTGCGTGCCCTACAACTAATACTTGTCAAGTGAAGGCGGCTGATTTTGTTGATACTAAGGCCATTCCAGAAACCGATGGAGTACTTGTAAAAACATTATCTTATGCAGCTGAACAGGTTAATGACGGAATACTTAATAGAGGGCAAGATCTACTCAAACTATTGGGCTTCAACATGAATAGAATGTTCAATCCCGAGGTACTTGAGATGTTAGGGTTGGGTAATTTTGATACACAAAGTCACTTGCCAGAAGGTGTTAGTCTTCCTATACTGAGGCATATATTTAATGAGATCATAGCTATGAAGGAATGCCATGATGAATTAGCTGGGAATAATTCAAATCAGTCAAATAACAATAATGCAGATGTAAATGTTGAGGCTGAAAATGGAGATGAGGAAAATTTACTTCATAATATCCTCTACTAATGATAATGAAGGGGATATGGATGAAGACGAAGAAGATGACGATGAAGAAGAAGAGACGCCTTCAGGAAGAAGCAACGAGTTTACAATGAATGAGATTGGATGGGAGGCGGTAGAAAAGGCTATTTCTAACCAAATATCTTCGATGAGAAAAGAAAACAAGAAAGAGTTACAACTACCAGAGGAAGATTCGGCAAAGATATGTCGGTACAATCCAAAAGCTCATTTCCGATTCGTAAGTGATGAAGCCAATTCATCTGTTGATCCTTTATTAGACTCCCTGATTAATTGCAAGCTACGGTCAAGGCCAACAAACTATTCTCAAGAAAATCCTGTGCATTCGGGGTCGCCTTTTGAGCTACGTGTATATGAGAATTCAAGTTTTGACCTAGATGGAGATATGATGGCTATGTGCGGAGATGAGTATCATAACAGTCTTAGGTCGGGGAAGAACTTTGTTGGCTATCAACGAGTACCCATTCCCATCAACCTAGACAGTGCAAAGACGATGTGTGCATTACGAGATGATAATGATTCCAATGAGCCGTGGGATACCAACGTTACTAAGCGTCTATTCAATGGGAAAGGAAAGAAAGAGTGGTTCTCGACTTGCATGGCAGATAAAGCGAACAATTTAGTTTGGGCTGCTGATGGACGTACTGGTAAAATTCATGCCTTCTCAACTAATGCAAGTAATAATGAGAGCATTGCAAAACTCTCATTCGCATCGCTAGAAAATAAAGCATCGTCTCAATTTGGCAATAACACGTTTGGTCTTGTTAAATGCAATGGTACCATCATTGGGAGCTGTGCAACAGGTCGTCTATCGGCGTGGAACATCAGAAGTGCTTTGGAAGATAGCAGCGAAACAATTGAGCCGAAACACATGGTAGTTGATCAGTTGAATAACTTCTTGTGTGGTGACATTCAACATGTGAGCGATTCGAATGTGATTGTGGCACCTCTGAGATTTGACTTCAATGAGAGTGATCACTCCACTACCCTTCGCCTGTATGATGTAAATGCAGAGTCAACCATAGGCCTATTTGCTGGGACCTTAGGAGAAGTTTCAGTTGGTAAGCAATACTGTGTAGAAACACACAACACTATTTTTGCTATGAGCAACAATGTTGGAGTGGTCTTTGACACTCGAACATACCAACCAACCATTGCTTTGCATCATGAAAAAAGAAGTGGCGAGCAGATTCTTGGTGTACCGACAACTAGTACTCCTGTGGCATTCACATATGGAAGTGAAGAAGATATCAAGTGCTGGGATCTTAGAAATCCTGGATCTCATGTCTACACAATGGCAACAGGAAATACAATTGTTGATCATCTCTTGTGGCATGAAGATACATCTAGCCTCCTTGCATCAACGCATTCAAAACATTTGATTCAACAGGGTCGTGTCAGTGGCTATATGTATGGAGAAACTTTGACTATGGATGAAGAAGAAGAAGTATATCAAGACACATATTGGCCAAAGGGAGCATTTCACAGTCAATACTTCTTTCCCTCTCGTTGGCATTGCGATTGTCAAAATTCACCAGTCTTACTTCAATATCCATTCAAGAATGGTAGGAATATGCATGAACAGCCTGCCAGACTTAAGAGTTGCGAAACATAGTTGTCGTGAACTAGTTCAACTATTATAAAGTAAGAAGACATAAACATCTACATCTACACCTCGATAACGAGAGAATCAAAGTACCTAGCCATTCGAATTGTATGTTTGGGTGTCCATAACTACCTTGTTGTGCTCTATTTTCCTGCCAGTGCTTGTCAAAGCCATCCCAAGTATAGATAAGGACTAGGGAATGTGTACTGGAGCATATGCATCACTCATGGTGGAGCTACAACAAGACGGCTACACATGAAAGACAAGAGAATCCCGACTTTTCGGCGATGATCGATCCGTTTCCTT
>Ga0214477_100301_pt1 | contig 35625 bp, 30 predicted proteins | sample M1_20Mar14CPVII9_FD_165058 | JGI IMG/M metagenome (GOLD analysis project Ga0214477, IMG submission 165058) | Marine eukaryotic communities from Monterey Bay, California, United States - M1_20Mar14CPVII9sort6BwellC16 | ecosystem: Environmental > Aquatic > Marine > Unclassified | place: USA... | reverse complement strand
TTGGATCTCTAAACCAGAATATCTTTCGACTTAATTGTCGAATATGATTATCATTGATTTGTATACCTTTGCCAATATCATATCCCTCAAATGTTGCCAATATTTCACCAGTTAAGGGTTCATAGAGACTTCCCCCGCCTACCCAAAATACTCCTTCAGTATTTGATCCAGGACCCGTTCCTATTCCAAGCCTCATCTTACCCCAAATTTCAAAGGGATCAACTACGTTGGTTGTTTGTAGCAATGTAGATTGTTGTTGTTCTTGAGGATTTATGGAACAGTTTGCAAATTGGGATATATCCCCATTGGTATACGATTTTGATGTGTGTGTTGATGCATGTACTTCATGCACTGCGGTGGCAGGTGTAAATGCGTTACATTCACTGACAAATAACACTAGTAGTGTGCTGATTATCATGGTGTATAATATTCTGTGCATATCATGTGTATTTTCTTTGTACATTTTTCTATTTATGTGCATATATTTGAAAGTTTTCTGTGTGAACTCTTTGATCAATGTTGCAACAAAGTATTCCCCGTCTATACTACTTTATCTATACCAAACGTGGGTTAATAATATATTATGTAGGTTGTCTTTGCTAATGCCAAGGAATAATGCTGTCGGACTGTAAAAACTATAAAACTATAAACTTTAGAGGCAGCCTAGCAAGCAATATGTCGGCTACGATGCGATAATTATCCTTTATTTGAATTGGATTAAAGCATATGTGATCAACTATATACGTATTGAGGTGGCTGCTCCAGCAATATGTACAAGAGTTAGTCACTCTTGTCTTCATGAACTAACTTTTTAACACGTTGCAATGCAGTACCTATTTAGCATATTCAATTATTTCAAATTAGTACAGGATTATTCATAAAGAATACTTTCTCAACTATCGATCACGAACTTTCACAAGGATATACTTATGACCACAAAATCCAAACACTCTGATTTTGAGAATCGATGAAGCACATGCTTCAGTGAGAAATGTAATACAGAATATCTTCTATAATACATAGCAGTGACGGTGGCATTGCAACAAGTGGAGATAAACAGCTAGACAATAACTAAATGGTCTCCTTCGGTGATTTACCCGAAGAGGTATTGAGACATATAATCAAATATATGGATATTCCTTCATTGGCTCTTATTTCAATGATACAAAAGCCAAACAATGAAACCAATAACATATCTGCCTTGGCTGTTGATGATACTACATGGTATACTCTAATCCAGAATCGATTTGGAATCGGTTGCAATCATAGGAGGATATCTCGTAGTAACAAACAAACACAAGGCGTTGTACTCCGTTCAATGAAACTATCATCGTCTTCATCATCACTAACTTCCTCAAATCGGCCCAAACGTCGTCCGAAATCATATGGAGGAAGTAATTGGAAGGATGCATATCGATGCTTGGCGACCACTATGAGAATGCCAGAGACTAGTGTTAGTAGCGGCAGTAACATGGCTGTTTTCGCATCGCCTCCTCTACACGGTAGAAAGAGTGATTTAGGTGTTTGGTGCCTTGTAAATCATCGAGAAAATTGTAGAACAAAGACTGTCGAACAAGTTGGAAGAAGACGTCGTCGGAACCACCAGCCTAACAGTCTTCCATACCGCTCTGATAAGAGATATATCGAATTGAAGTTACTATTACAGAACACTAAGAGTGGCTTTGGTAGTATAATAATCCCAAATATATCTACCACACGTATAGCGTCTGTTCATGAAGACGAAGACGGCATTCCATTTGAGGATTCGACATTCAAAGTCATCGGTGCTGGTCAATGGAGGCCAAAGATCATATTAAGAAGGAGATTCGCTGACGATGATATGGCTCAACAACGAGCTTTAGATGATGCAGAAGAGTGGAATGCAACACACCAGAACCAGAAGGACATTATCCTTCGTCCATTCGAGGTAGTTGTATTATCTTTGCACGTATCGTGTCCTGAAACCTTCGTCTACGAGACAGATTGTCTATCATGCATGTCTTCAATTCGAGTACTCATGGCTACAGACGGCAAGAAGGATGTATCAATCGCTCGCTTCATCAACGAAGAGGAACTGTGGGAATACTACTCTCAACTCCCAGGCGGCTGTTTGTCTCTAAAAGATAGGTCTAGACTAGTTCCAATGTAAAGCTTTGTCTATCCAAATTTGTGTAAAATAAGATACCTTCTCTAAGTTTGAACCTTTAAACAAGTTTCACTGCTTTCTTGCATCCTCTTGTGACGCCGCCGACTAAACTTTGACAGTACTCTCTTCAATCTTGACGACTTTCTTGACCGACTGATATTTCTATTAGTCCTTGAGCTTACCTCTATTGGTGCACCATGAACTTCTGTTTCAGCTGGTATAATCTCATCTTCCTTCTCTTCATCGTCTATCTCTGCCTTCTCTGATAAAGATGCTCTATACTTCCGATACTCTTCATTAGTACTCCATTTGTTATAGTCAACTGCTAGATTGTCAACAAAGTTAGCCTGGAAGATGCGCGTTAGCACAAGTGATGATGATGAAAGAGAGAGGATTGTAACTTCTGTTAGTACATCTGGTTGAAAGGCAATCAAATAAAAGCAATCAAAGTTCGAATTAAGCACTCAGATCACCAACAGTTTATATTGAACACATGAATTCATAATATAAAACAATACAAACGCGGACTTTCCTGTATATATCTCAAAGATATATGCATTGCTGCATTACCAGTCCTCTCTATTATTCGTTTTGGGATAGTGTTGAATGGCCTTGGAACGTCTACATCTACGTTGATACACGTCTCTGCTGTAATAGAACATGCAGTACTGTTTGCATTTATATCTTTGTCTCCATTTTCATGTGCTAGTGTTGTATCATCTGTCCAAGTCAATGTTGTATTAACAAAAAAGTCAAATCTTTCATTTAATTGCACTTTCTCTATGAACGATGAACCACGCAATATACATTGATTTGATGATATAACTACTTGATTCTCTTGAGGTTGGACTGAGGCATATACAACCGGTGTTAAAGATAAACTGAAGAAGGTAATAGTTGGTACCACCAACTCAAACTCTGTATTTGATGAAAGTTGTTGATTGTTATCATTGATACCATCATCATCTCTCAATCTTACTCTTGTAGTTAAACTGCTTCCTAATGGCATTGGAATCAATACGTATTGTTCTACAGGTAGCTGCATATAATGTGTCAATGTAACATTATTCGAGATGGTATGTTGCAAAGGAGGTGTTGTTATCAATACTGTAGCTTTGCCATTAACATTAACTTTCGTGTCCTTTATTCTAGAAGGTGAGTATGAAAACCCCACTGTTGGCTGTATGATAATGTTAAAGATTATCACCAATATGATAATGATATGAAACATAGCCAAATATGCATATAACAAACATCCATCCATCCATTCATCATCCACCAGGAGGTTGAAGTATCTAAGTTGGCATGATTGGTTGGGCAATGCAAAGAGTATGTAACTCACATAATTATTTGAAATACTTATTAATTTTTTCGGACCGCGCGGTATCCTTCTCATTAGCACCACCATCCAGGGCCACCGCCATTTGAAAATGTCGATTCGATCTAGACTAAGAGTATGCATACACTAATAATCTATCTGACTACCTGATTGCAATTATCCGATCAACTTACAGCTGATACATATACTAATAGGATTGGGTATCCCTTTTGTGACTTGTCAGAGTCAAAATTTCAACACAAAAGAACAAAAAACTAATGCAAGCTAAAAGTTCATTTACTTCTCCTTCCAGAGCAAACCATTCGGCGGCTATATCGGTTGTATTATAAGTGAATATTCACGGGGTATGTACCTTCTATTTATTGTTGGTTGCTTCTCTTTTGCACATATCCTAAAGTAGATAAAGTACGTACATGCACATATAAAAGGATATCTTAAATTATACACCAGCCTCTATTATCAATGTGGGGAAACCTCGGAGACAGCCTTGCAGGGCTTGGTGATGCAATTACTCAAAAGGCAAGCGCTCATGCAAAGCAGGCGCATGAGAATGAAGGAACACCTTCACCAACGACAGCCACTGATGAAGAATCTTCTTCCAATACTCAAGATTCTCACAACACTGATAATAACAGTCAGCAGCAACTACCAAAATGGGCAAGTAATCTTACAGCAGCAGTATCAGATAAACAAAATCAAAAGGCAGCATTAACGTCCTTTCGTAATTGGACGAATACTGTAGCTGAGAATACTAAGAATATTGTCAATGAAGCACAACGTACACTCGAGAAAGAACAAGCAAGGATACAAATGAACACATTATTCAATAAAGGTGGGCCATACAAACGTGATCCAGATTTACCATTAGATGTCGAAGCATTGCGTGATGCAGAGGTTGTATACATTACTGATCGTATCGTAACATTAAGTCATCCTTATATGCAATCAACGACCGATGGAGATATTACACCTGATCGTAAACTAGCAGCGGTTGGTCACTTATTGCAAAAGAGACATGGTGGACGATACATGGTATGGAATTTAAGTGAAGTTGAATATGATGCTAGTGTATTAGATGATCAGGTATTGGTGTACAAGTTTCCTGGCAGTCCCTCTCCACCATTGGGATTATTACTCAAACTATTAATGGCAATGGAAAGTTGGTTAAAGGCTGATGAAAGGAATGTAGCAGTTATCCATTGTTTAACGGGTAGGGGACGTACATCGACTGTTCTTGCTGCCTTCCTATGTTGGACAGGCGAGGCTGGGTTTAATGATGTTAATTCGGCATTGGAATATATTGCCAAATGCAAAAGGATATCAGTGCAATCATTAACTATACCAAGTCAAGTTCGATATGTTAGTTACTTTGCCAATATGTTAGACGGAGTACGACCATCTCAACCACCATTAATGTTGAAACGTATCATCATGTCAGAGGCACCAAAGTTTGGTAAACGACCAGCTCCACCTTCCTCTGAGGATGGAAGCTCAGAAGAGAATACTGCAACGAGTGGTCAAGTTCTCTTTGGATGTGCTCCATATTTACAATTATTCAAGGGTGGTAATCTTGTATTTACTACTGCTGCATCAGTGAACTATGCTCAGACTAAGGATGATCTACCATTCTGTACAACGAGTGACGGACCGGTATCATTCCTGACTGAGTCAGTAGTTCAAGGAGACGTGCTACTTAGATGTCGTCACTTGACAAAGTCAGGTCAACGAGTTAGTATGTTCCGAGCTGCTTTTCATACCGGCTATGTTCCTCCCAAAGTATTGAGATTGACTAAAGCTCAACTAGATGGAGCATGTGGCGACAAACGATTTCCAGATGATTTCTTCCTAGACTTAATCTTTGAACCATGTGACGAGGCAACAGCAAGTAAATATCTAAACCTAGGAAAAACAAGCACTAATTCTGGAGAGGGTGAGGACAGTGAGGGTGCTGCAAATGAAGCGGCCGAACGTAGATCGATGGGAACTACTGCTGTTGGCTCTTCCAATACAGTTTCGGCATCAGCTTATGATAGCATGCTTCATGACCGCGATTCGCGCTTCTGGGATGTTATCACAACGAGAAGAGAAGAAAATAGGAAGAAACAAGCAGAGCTGGAGAAGATGGGTGAGACACCAGGCAAAGCAGAGGTCAAGGTCGATGAAAATACCACCCTTTCTGGCCCTACTATCGGAAGACGGCGTGAGTTTGCAACGAAACAAGCTGGATCTAACGGTGAAGACGCTAATGAGGGACAAGCAGATAACAAGACAAAAAAACAACAAGATAAGATGAGTGCATTTAGCATCGGTGAAGAGTTTGGACTGAGTAGCCCTTCAAAGCTTGCTGATGATGCCATAAAGACCACGCCGCCTCTTGAGCTTCCATCATCTCCACCACCCAGAGAAAAGGATTCACTTATGGATGCTTTGATGAGCTTAGATGATGATGGATTAGATGTAGATGATGACGGGGAGGTTGTGTTTGATGATAGCGACGAGGCTGGCATTCCAGTCGAAGAAACTACTACTACTCCTGTTGTAGAGGGGACAACTTTACCAGTACAGGCCACTACCGATCCTGTCATGACTGAGAGTAGTGACAATACCTCTTCTCAATCGGCTGTTGCGGCTGAAACAACTACAAGTGCACCAAGCCAAGAAGAAGTTGCTACAAATGCTGATACAAATGATGTTGCATCAGAAGACATATTAGAAGTGGCTGCTCCAAAAGAAATAAAGAAAAGTGACGAGACAAAAGAAGAACCAGAAACAGATGCCCTTGATCTCCTGCCTGACATTGAAGGACTAGATGATGATTTGGCTGATTTAGATGTAGGTGATATGGATCTGGGTGCAGATGATATTGATTTTGACGACTTAGACGATGATGCAGAGCTAGAAGACTTAGAGAACTTCCTTCGAGGTTAAAACCTTTACTTAACTTGAACGTTGTATGTACTTTACATTGTCTCCTAGTTTAGGCTAGGCTTAGAGGGTCTATGTTATAAGTTGACGAACTTATGACTAGCATGCACTCAAACTACAAAGAGGAAGCTAGCAGCAGCCCGTGCCTTATCCTTATTCAGGGGTATCCTGGGATACCCTGGCCCTTACCCCACCTCAAAATATCTTTTTTTGATATCGAGGTATCTACAACTATGTAGTTAAGTATTAGCTTGTGACTCTATTAAACATCATTATTGGAAGATCCAGAATCAAAAGTCAAGTAGTATCATAAATCTGACAAATAAATATGAATAAACACACTAACCTATTACCAATACGAATTATTTCAAAAGTTGTGCGTGGATTTGGAAGAGGGTCGAAGGAATTAGGTATTCCAACTGCAAATGTTGATTCACGAGATCTATCATGCTCATGTGGTGATTGGGAAAATCTACCAACTGGTATTTATTGGGGGTTTGCTCGTATTGGTGAAGTAAAAGAAGACGATAACGAAGATGTTATTGGTAGAGTTCATACAGCAGCTATATCTATTGGGTACAATCCGACATATAATAATAAGGAGAAGACAGTGGAGCCACATCTTATAGCACCCATTGGTTCTCCCCAAAGATGTTTATCCTGCTGTAATGAAACACAGTATGGGGATTTCTATGATCAGACAATTGTGTTATCAGTTGTTGGCTACCTTCGACCCGAGCTACCATTTGAAGGAATTGAAAAATTGACTGCTGCAATCAAGAAGGATATAAAAGATTCCGAGAAGTTCGCTAGTAATTCTACTCCAATAACTGAACAAGAGATGAAATGGGTGGAAGTAGGGAAAGAGATATAAGATGAATTGCAATCAGTTACATATTTACAATCTTCATGATCCAGAATCTACTCAAATGCAAATGATACTTCTGCTTGTTCTCTTTGCCAGCTCTTTAGATCGGAAGATTTCATTACCCCAATTGCTGTTTGTCCATCTAAGCCCTCGCCAGTATAATACATTCGATAATATCCATCATCAAGTCGAATGACATGTGGAGATCCAACACCCGAAGCATCCCAAGCCTCATCACTATCGCCACAATTCATAACTAATCCCAACTTATTCCAAGTTTTCAAATCATCACTCTCTGCAGCTAAGATCCTGTGCTTTCCATCTTCACTTGACACTCCCTCATAGAACATCATCCATCCCTTTTCCTCTTCCCAGAATCCCTCTTCATTCAGTGTTGCTTTCCTAATGACATTTGCTCGTGCACAACCAGCACCATCCAACGGTCCACTAGGCCTCAAGATAATTCCTTCTTTAGTCCATCCAAACCCATTGTTGGACGAACCCATACCTATGCATTTCTCTTTGGTGTCTTTGAGCATGGTAGAGTAATACATATAGAAATTCTCACGATCATTATCCAATGAACTTTCTTTCGACTCATCCTCTACTGGATTGACTACTACTTCTGGCCATCCCTATTGTTGCATAAGAGGATAGAAGTTGTGAGAAGAGTGAATGACAGAGAAGTACTCAAAGCATAGAGTCGATATGAGAGATACTACTCACACAATACAATTCTTCTGGTATTTCTACTTTCGATCCTGCAATATCTTGTACATCTGGATCTGTTGTGTCAAAAGGAACCATACAAGCACCACTGGGATCACTCCCCTCTGGATGATCAGAAGAGAGAGGTTATTTGTCAGCCTAAAATGCAAGTCTTCATAACATAAAATGCAAACTCATTATGTACTTACCAATCCTTCCCCATGTAATTCCATCTTGAGATATGGCGGCACCAATCTTCATCTTCATACCTTTAAGTACTGCATCTGCTGGGACTTTTTCTTTCTTTTCTTCATCAAGATAATCTGTAATCTTTGTATCATCATAATTACCACCCATATAGTACATAACATATACACCACCTTCACTCCTTATACTTGGGGTCATCATAGGCATAAGTACCTGTCCTAGACCAATATGCGCAGTGTCAAAACCCCACCAACTATCTGTATTCAAACCAAGTGATACACCCTTAATATCGGCATCTAAACTACCATCTTCATCTCTTTCCCATATTAGACCATTTCGACTAGTGGCACGTCCAATTCGCCCAGTACTTAATGGGGGTAATGATTCTTCTGCTTTATTAATACTTTCATCACGAGCATGATACCACATCTTTTGATAATAGAATATATAATGTTATGCGTAAATGATGTTAGTACAATTCCATTGCAGAATCATAATTAAATATGACAGGAACAAACAAACTCACAATATACTCTGAGTCATCGGCAGGATTATTTGGATCCGAATATCTATGAACTCTAGCAGTGCCCAATTTCAATGAGTCGAAAGCTTCATCATTAGTAGATGGTCTGAAGACAACATTGTAATCATTTTTAGTTTGTTGCAATATTGTACTTTGTGATCGAACATAATTTGTTGTCGGTGAAAAAGCATGGCATGATATAACCAGTGAAAGAGAAGCGGTGAGGTACCTCATAATGAATATTATATAAGAAGACGAATGGAGAGAAATGATAATATATTGATGACAGAGAGGGAAGGAGCGATGACGAGGAGGAAGTCACAAATCGAGTCGAAAAAAGATATTCAAGGAACTGCAAGGAACCCAGAAAGGTATCCTAACGACCTAGTGCTTCACATCACTTGCTACACTAGATGCCTAGGTAATACGTAGTGCAGAGCCTATCATATGATGAATTATTATATCGACTCTGCTACTTCAATAACAAGATCTGAATGTGTAGTAAAGCCACTACCACTTGTGATGGAAAGACGAAGCGTAAAAGATCCACTTGATGGAAATGATACCGAGGTATGAAGACTTGAGTTGTCTTCTATAGTAACAGCTTGATTCGATGTATCCGTCCACAAGCTAGAGAATCCTTCTTCTAGGATCCTAAGATCTCTTATATATGCTCCAATACTTACCTTGGAATTTGCAATTGGTATAGCTTCCTCATCATGCCATGTTAGAATTGGGTCAAGAAATAAACCGTTCCCGTTCCATTGTATGAGTTTTTCCCATATTCTACCCGATCTTTGCTGGGGAAGGACAATTCCATGAAGAACATTCATCCCCAGTCGATCTGTCAACTGAGCTTGATAAAGTGACCTCGGATCAACAGTTTGATTATGCGACTCCCAAATACCATTGGTTCGTGAGACGTGGGCATTTTCTGCTTCATTCCGTTCACTCCTACAGCATAGTTCTGTGCTCCATGTGGAGCATCACAAATGACATCCGCCTCAACATTCCAGAACATGATCTGTGCTCCAGACCATCCACTATGAATGAAACAAAGATGATATGGTTAAAAGAGTTCGACTTGATGAAGAAAGAAAGGCCCTGTGTCATACTTACTGTCCAGTTCCTGAGTTGTATCGATTGCGGACATTGATATTATCACCTGATATGTTATCATAAAGCTGTCCTGTTGCATAACGATGATGTGGTCCGATATCACTGTAAGTATTGGTGGCAACACTATCAAGAAAAACGTTGGGACCTGGTGTCTAAGAGAGTTGATCAAAGGAGGGTTGAGAAATATGGAAGAATCCTTCAAAACAGCTACAGTGTATTGGCTTACCCTTGAATGAGATACAAAATCATGTCTACCATCTCGCGTGAGCAAGCGTTGTAACAAAATGAACTCGGCTCTATCAAGACTAAAAGAGTATCTACGTCCCCCTCTAATTAGACTCTTGTGATCTAACATTGCCGAATCCTCTACTGTTACATGCTTTGTCCAGCTCTCAGCAGAGAAGAGGCCATACCCGAAGTTCTCTCCTGTAACTTGCCTCACCCAAGAGTCATTCACTCCTGGAAGATGCGTGTTATCACGATTTAGGATGACGAAAGAGAGACGGTTGTAACATATGTTAGTGCATGATAATAGCCAAGTCAACAAGACTTCATTCTGAACACACGAATTCACACCATAAAACAATACTAACGCGGACTTTCCAGAATACACTATGCCCGACCAACCATGTTGCTCGTCATATTCCGAAAGGTAACTTGACTTGAGTCGTAGTCCTTCAAAACCAATGTTCCGAATCGGCTCTGATAAAGTATAGTACTTATAGACAATTCCGCCACCGTACTGATTTTCAATTGCCTGCACAATAGGAGCATTTATATAGATTTTGTTTCCTACTACAGCTGTTACAACACGTCGATGTATGAGCTTATAATAAGATGATGTCCACCCCCACCGTTTCATGCGACTCATATCATGTAACCACTTGTCATTCATATCATTCAAAACTACTATCCTGTCTCCCTTTCTATATCGATTTCCCTGGCTCACAGTAAAGCTTTTTGCCCCCACAGGTACTTATGAAAGATGAGTGATAAATGATGAGATGACATGATTAACTACAAGTTCCAAAACAAACTACTCTCTTGCTTACCGTAAGAGTCTGTTATTCGTTGTGAAGTATATCTAACTGGGAAAGGATATGCCGCGTCCCTCCACAAAATATCTTCATCATCTGGATGTCTATGACCCACTTCAAACAAGTTTGATTTCTGAGTAGCACTATATAGGATTCTTGTTTCATTAGAACCTTCTCCCCTTATCACGACTCCACTAGTGAAAATTCTGAGTGTTTTTGAAACAGTATAATCTCCTGCCTTTATAAGTACTGCTCCTCTAAACCCATTACTATCTATTGGCAAAGCTGAGACTTTATCAATTGCAGATTGTATGTTTTCCCAGTCGTCGCCTGCTGAATCACTAGGACTTACAACTACTTTTGAAGTAATGAAGGGTATAGGAACGCCTCCACCTTTATATCCAGCTGCCGAGTAATCGGGTACCGTATTGACTGCATTGTCTTGACCTTGGTTCTTATACTTCGAGTATATTAATCTGCCAGTGTCTGGATCTTTAGACACAAGTGAGCCAGTATAATTTTGAACAGTCGCCTGTTTCTTTTCCAAGGTCGGCGAATATGATGGCCAATTGGATGGTGCATATGTCGGAAAGATCCCATCAACTCGTGATTGTGTCGAAGTTGTTGATGCTTCCAAGATACATACATCTATAGAATAATAATCGCGTATCGTTCCTATACATCCGTCAACTTCTTCATCACTGTACCGTTGCATGCATGTTAGGCCTTCGTCGCACTCATCATCATTATCACAATCTCCTTTGCAATGCGAGAGTGGAAAGACTTCTGATGGTAATCCATTATTACCAATCTCTTCCAACACATTACTACTCTCTATTGATTGCCATATCACTTGAGTTTGATTGGTAGATTGCTTTCGTAAACGAGCATTTACAAGAGATAAGTGAAGGATAATGAGTATCCAAACATTTAAGAACTGTAAACTCCTTGACGATGATAACATAGATCCAGTCGACAAGGTACGAGAGGGTGTGTTCGTCGTAGGAGGTAATGGAGTGGAGGTATGATATCGCCTTCATATTGTAGCCTGTAGTAGCTGTACTTACTACTTGTGATCTACTCACACAATTGTTGGTATCCTTTTTGTGAGTAATTCACTAGATGCATCATGTAGTGATCTGAAGTGATGATAGAGGATAATAATCTTAGATATACACCGCCATGATAAGAATATAACAACCTAGACATTTATAATGCACAAAAACTCATCACTTTACTCCTAAAAAACTATGATAGAATGGCTATATTGTGTCGAAGATAATGAATAATGAACAGATATAATATTATGGTATATGATAGACTACTATTATGATATGAAAATGTACATTTTATCTTATAAACATATTGGTTTATACAAGTTCATCAAACAAACATAAATTGTACTACCGACACAAACCTACAAAGTTACTTTGCAAATAATCGAAACATACGCTTAAAAGCAGAGGCTTTACCCCTCTTCTTATTACTACTTGAGACATAATTCTCTTCGACATCATTGGTAATAGTAAAAGTTTCAGTGACAGTAAAAGTTCGGTAATAGTTGCAACATTTACTTTCAAAGATGCACATGCTTCGTAATGACTAGTGAAAGTCTGACCAGTAAATGGTGACCAAATTCTTACATTACTGTTGTTATCATTGCCACTTGCAGCTACACCAGGTGGGTAACCCCAACTCAATCCTGTTGCTAATAAGGCTTCCCCACCTGGAGTAGCCTCAAATAATGAAGTAAGATTTGGATGATGTTTTAATCGAATCGACTCTTCCACCATACCAGTCAATGAATGTTTCACATATTTACCACTAGGAAACGTTGCAGACCACCATTGTGAAATGCCTGTTCCTCCGCCACCTGTCTCCTTGGAAGCACCACTACCAGTTGATAATAATGACAATACAGTATTTAGAGGGAAATTGCACTTCGTAGCTAATCCGGATAGCACAGAGTTTTCGAGGGCTAATGATGGACCACCCTCTTCAGCCATCAAATCGAATAAAATGTTGTCATCGTGTGACTCTCTTTCTTTAGAAGTCATGTTATAGAATCGAAGAGTCAAAAAGGAGACGGTTATTGTTTATGGCGAGGTTAGTGAATCAGTTTATATTGAGGATAGTTTACGATATGTATTTGTACATATCACATGCACCGACCCAAAGTTGGTGATAAAAAGTTAATGGTCTAAATTAGTCAAATAGAGAGAAAGCCGAGTCTTCAGCAAGAAATGCCGTATCTAGATCATCGTCGTCAGATGCTGAATCCGATGATACCTGAGTAGGATTGTCGCCACCGATGCCTCCAGCAGCAACTAATTGTTCAAGTGCTTCCAATCGAATCCTAAGTTCATCCACTTGTTGAACAAGGGAGTCATTTTCAGTTTGTTTATTTGAAGTATCATCACTTTGAATCATCGTAGTTGTTTGGGTAGATTTAACTTGTGCGGTAGCAAATACGATCGGAGCAAATGTGGTACTAGTACCACCAACTTCTGAAGAAGTATAAACCGAGTTCTCTGTTGTTTCAGTTGATATCTCAAACTCATTGAACTCGACCCATTTCGACTCTTCATTTGGTTCATCTTCTTCCTCCTGAACATCACCGATTGATTTGAAGAATGAGCAACGAATAGAACTCAAGTTGAGAGTATTGTCCTCCTGTTCTTTCTTTACTGGCGAATGTTTGAGAGTAAAGTCTTTTGGTTTGTCTGTAGAGAAGGCCTCTTCTTCCACTGACTTGTTAATTTCATCAATATTTGGTATTGTGAGGGCTGAGCCAGGGCGATCTTTACGTCTTCCTATCTTCACAACTTCAATTGTTGTTAGAGTATCATCATACTTTTGGACAGGGGAACCAAGAGATAATTGATAGAAGGAGTCATGTGATGACGATGTTGAGTGAATTGAACCGTCTAATAAAGGCGGATCATTGTCAATATCTTGTGAGGAAATCTCAATCTCACTCAAACAGAGCAGCTCATTGTATGCTTTGTTTTCTTTGTTGGCAATGATAGACATCTTATTCTTCGACAGTATAGAAGTGACTGTTTATGAGGTATTGGAGGTAGTGATCGTCTTTAATTTGGAGAGTTGTATGTGAATACGTCTCTCAGTGGTTCAATATATTGCGTCTCTACCAAATGGGATATAAATTGAATCGTGCAAGCTTAACTCGTGTTAGAGGGGCTAATACTATATGTGCTTGGAGCCTATCGGTGGTCGATGATTCTCTTTCTTGTCGTTGAAATGCGTATTGCACCCAGTACAAACAATATGACGTTCGGTAGAAGATCTAGAAGTGAGCGAGTGAGAGAAAAATGACGACTAAGTGTGAGGTAAGTCTATAGTAAGTACCTACTTGGACATACAAACATGGATCAACAGCAAGAAGAGGCAGAACCAATTCGTGTACGAATCATAAGCATAGGAGATGTTTCTAGTGGCAAATCAGCTTTGATAAAAAGGTAAGGGGTCAAAGTACATTGCATTTTGTGTTAACATTAGTATAAATAACTCATTCATATTCAATTTATACAAAAATAGGTATTGTGAGCCAACGAGGTTCGTGTCTAGACACATACCAACAATCGGACTAGATTATGGACTTAAGACTACAAGTAAGGCGATGGATAACGGTAGTTCAACCGAAGTCAAAGTAGACTTCTTTGATCTCTCGGGTGATGCGGTTTACAGTGAAGTGCGGAACGAGTTCTACAGCAATGTTGATGGAGTACTGCTCGTGTTTGACGTAACATCCAGACAAAGCTTTGAATCATTGGATAGTTGGATAAAAGAGCTTAGAAAGTACGGGCTATCATCTGATAATACAACATTGGTTCTCGTTGGAAACAAAGCAGACAAGTATCCCAGAGAAGTGAAAGAACAAGAGGTGAGTACAGGAAAGTGTTGAGTATGAGTAAACTGAGCCGAATCTCAAGCTAACTCTCGCAAAACAACTAATACCCCATGCTTTCATTGTTTCAGGCCACATCTTTTGCTATTGAACGAAACTTGACATACTTTGAAACAAGCGCCAAGACGGGTAGTCGAGTTGACGATACAATTGACTTTCTAGTAGAAGATGCACTCAAAAGATGTTTCTATAAGTGAATAGATAAAACTTATATGGGGGAGAATACTCTGACTCTCTATGTTGACACGTTATATCTATATCATTGCTGCAGCATAAGGTAAAGAAGTATATTTGTTCGTATATCAAACATATGATACAAAATATATAGTCTCAAAACACTTTGAGAGGCTCGCTCGCTTACATTCAAGTGAGACTGAACTCAAGAGTCCCAAGGGAGAATATGGGGAGAATATCTACTCTTCAACTTTCAACTTTCAACGCCGCGCCTAAACAGTGCATACCATTAGCCTCCAATAGTTGTGTTTATTGTTCTTTGATCCTAATTACCATCTCATTAATGGTTGAAACAAGATGAGCAAGACTTCGGAAACATCCAACGATAATGTGGACTCAACCACTGAGTCCACATCAACAAACACAAATACACCTTCACAAACAAAAACAAACACTCTCATCCTTGACATCAACTCATTATTAAATGATGATGATATTACCGACATTTCACTTATTCCCGAGAATAACGGAGGAGATACATCAATAACATCAGTACCTGCAATTAAAGCGATATTGGCCGCGCGTTCTCCCGTCTTTCGTCGAATGCTCTATGGAGAATTTAGAGAAACACAATCGAATAATCAAGAGAATGTTGTTGAAGTTAAATTAGATTATAGTGGACGGGTATTGCAACTATTAGTGGAATTTTGTTTTACTGATTCATTAGCTAGTTTGGAAAGTAAATCAACTTCAACAACTTCAACTGACAATAACAGTAATAACTTTACACTGGAAGAGAAATCAAGATTATTAACAAATCTATCAGACGCCGCACATTACTTTGATATACCAAAGTTGGAATTAGACATACAAGTACAATTATCTAATATGATGTTGGAACATCCTAGTTTGGCATGTGCGGTATTGGATGAAAGTTCCAAGATGGCAAGCGGGGATACATTGGCTGAGGCAGCATTCAGTCAGATTAGGGCACAGCCAAAAGCTGCTTTATTGCATTGGGATGGTGGAGGAAACAAGGATGCAAAAGGTTTTGATAGTTTATCAATGAGTGAAACTGACACATCAAATCCGAAATGGGGTGAATGCGGAGGAGTTATTGCATTATCTGCAACATTATTAGAATCAGTAATCTTTGATGATCAAAGTACTGCATGTGAGTTTACAAAGTTTAAATGTTTACAAAAGTGGGTAGAAGGATGTACACATGAAGTTACAAAGGCTGATATTGAATATGTAGAATTACCAAGGAAATGTCGTCCAAATAGTGTTGGCACCGCGGATGAGATTTTAAGTTCACGAACCCCAAGATTGGCACAATCAGAGAAGAAACAATTGGAGAGTAATGGATCGTTACTTACATTGGGTAGTAGCGATAGTGGGATGAGAGCAACATCACCATTACCCCCACCACCACCTCCATCTTCCAGTGACTTTATTGGCACTGTACATGTAGGACTGGGAACACACCCTGCTTCTACCTCATCTTCACCACCACCATCATCCAAAGCTCAGAATGATGACATGTCAATGGAAGGAGGTCAACATGAACGACGACTTGCAATTGCACAACATTTAGCTGGAAAGTTGGATTTATCACTTATCCCTGCCTCTGACTTATCCACAACAATCACTGATAGTCAACTAGTGCCTGCGCATGCTTTATATCAAGCATATCGTTTACAGGCATTAAATGCTGAACGGACTAAATCAAAGGTCTTCGTTGAGGGTGCAGGATTAGCAGAAGTGAATGGTACATACATCCAAAGAGGAGTACACGAGGGTACACCCATGTACAATAAGGAGGGGATATGGCGTGATCGAGAAGAAACATTCCGTATCTTCTTATGTACATACTCAAATGGAAACAAGTCTTGGTGTTTGAGTATCGTGCCCAAAGGGAAAGAACCCGGCAAAACGACTGATTTGGACTTTTATGAATGTCCAGTTAGTTATGGCAAGGGTGGAGGGATAACTAGTAGTAGTTATGGAGGATCATCGGAGAATGGATTGGGAGTAGTGCCCAGTCGAGGGTGGAAGTTGGTCAATTATGGTCAACCACCCGTTCCCAAGTGTTCATTGATTGCTGGATGTTTAGAAGATGCTTGAATATGAGCAATGGAAATGAGCAGTGCATAGTAAAATTGTGGACAAAGCTGTGATAGTTGTTGATGAAGTGTATTATTATTTGTTTGGATAGACCGCTTATTATGTCTATCTATTCTAGTAGATGTAAGATGTAGAGATTAAAAGTAATATATCTTTATCTCGAGTTGGGGTACACGTTCTGTGTCCCCTTTCGTACAACAAAGTCAATGCGAACTCTGACAAGAAAATGATGAGAGTTATCATGATTAGTAGAGGACAAGATGGTCTTGCATGTTGTCTGGGATTGATGCATCACACAAACCAGAAGCCACCAAGGTCTTAACCAGAAGCCTTTTTATCGAATGATAGAGCTCTTGCTCATAAAAACACAAACACTACAAACAAACAGACAACAAACAGATAAACAAAGTATTACCGAACCTGAACAACAATATAAAAACACATTTGATATACACACGCGAGATGAGGGTTCTTACAGCATTAACAATTCTCCTGGGGATTGCAGCCAACACCGGTGAGTAATATAGTTTTTGATCAGAATGAGAACTCTATATGTACTCAACCCCCATGAAACCACTTGTACTCATTTCATATCTAGTTGGGCAAAGCTATGACGATTTGCAACTGATCCTAGGCGATGTGTCAAACGCAACGCTTGAATGTGCTGACGATTTAGAACTAGTTATCGAAGATACATTTGATGATGTTAGAGTATTCCAAGATGTTGATATCGACTTTGATCCAGAGACAGACTTCACAGATGAGACGGATTTCTCTGTGATCATCTACTTGAATGATGAGATTATCAACGACAATTGTACTGCTGTCATCGAAGACGTCCTGGATTTGATTGACACACCAGAAGTACGAGTCTACGTTAGGGATCGTTCATCATCCAAATCCGTAGTCGTCGATGGAGGAGGTACTGGTGGAAGAAGAGGTACTTCAAAGGTTGGCACCATGACAGTGATGACTTTCAACATAGATGGAACCGTTTCAGTTGGTGGTTGAAAAAGAGAAAGCACGGATGGGACAGAAGCAAGTTTAACAAGTGGATACTATTGTGAGCTCATCAACCAGTGTGGATGACGAACCATTTGAAAGCACAAGTAGTGAGGATACAACTACTACAACCACAACAAAGAAACCAACAACTTCGAAGAAGTCCAGTTCTACAAGCAAAGATGAAACTAAAACTACCACGCCTACAACAGGCAAGCCTCCATCTGAATCTGCTGAGTCATCTTCGAAATCTGAGAGGTTAGAAAAGACTAAGCCTACCAAACCACCGAAGTCAAAAGAGTCAGAGAAGTCAAAGAAAACGAAACCAACAAAGCTTTTCAAGCCCAAGCCGACCAAACCTCCAAAGATTAAGTATACTAAGCCCGATAAGAAGCTCCGAGGAAGTAGGTCAGATACAACCACTCCTCCACCCGTCTAGAAAGATTGTATTGAATTAGAGTTGCATTTATTTATGTTTTACCAAGCGACTCGCCTTGTTTGAAATTATGCACTTGCATTTGATACCCTGCATTGCTTAGAGATGACTACATGTTTGAAATAGAATTTACATAGCCATTTAGACAAACTAACTATTAGATAGACATACATGCTTATACAGATACGATTTATTTACATATTACTTTCCACTTATTGAAGTCTACTTGTACTTATTGGTGGAACTTCTTTCCCGATGCGGCATAATCCTTCAACAATTGGCATGGTTCGAATTGTCCTCCGAGCTTATCAGCAAAGCCATTCATCTTATCAACATAGGATGAAACACCTACAGAGTCCAAGTATCTGAATGGACCGCCCTTAAATGGCGAAAAGCCAATGCCAAACACAAGACCAATGTCACCATCAACTGGTGTTTCAATGATAGAATCTTGTAGACACATGGCGGCTTCATTAATCAAACGTGTGGCAATACGATCTTGAATATCAGTCTCACTCATACTAGATACCTTGCCTCCTGTAAAGTCCTTCAGGTATGATGTCACCTCGGATCCAATCTTCTTACCCTTCTTGCCTTCATATGTAAAGAAGCCTTGCTTAGACTTCTTACCTAACCAACCCTTCTCGACCATGTTTGTCATTAATGATACATCGCCGCCATCCATACGAACACCGAGATCAGCATCCGATAAGAAGCTCGCTACCTTGCCTGCCACATCAACTCCTACCTCATCAATGAGGGTAATAGGACCGACTGGCATGCCGAACTTCTTCATTGCTGCATCCAACTTCTCAAGTGGTACACCTTCCTTCACTAATGCAGTAGTCTCGACAAGAACTGGGCCTAAGCAACGATTGACATAGAAACCAGGAACATCCTTTACTACTACACATGTCTTGCCTTGCTTGTTTCCAACAGCAAATGCAGTAGCAAGTGCCTCCTCAGAAGTGCCAGCATGAGGAATGATTTCCAACAATGGCATCGATGGCACAGGGGAGAAGTAATGCATACCCACAATGTTTTCAGGGCGTTTCACTTCTTCTCCTGCAGCGGCAATGTCGGCGATAGGAATAGCACTCGTGTTAGTTGCAAAGACACAGTGATCTGGCGTGACACTCTCAACTTGTTGAATAATTTTGCGCTTGAGTTCAAGGTTCTCGAATACTGCCTCAATTACCAAATCTGCACCACTGAAATGCTTCGTCCATGATGCGGTATTATCCGAAAGCGGAGTAACGCGAGATGTGTTCAAGTTGTATTGGTAGTTTGTCATGCGCCTTCGAGATACCTTCTTGCCCCAGTTATCATTCATGTAAGAGATACCTCTTCCTAAACTAACATCATCACGATCCTTGAGCAATACATCATACCCCTTCTCGGCAGTAACCTGTGCAATGCCTGCGCCCATCAACCCCGCTCCCATAACTGCAACCTTCTTGACTTTAATTGGGTCAACATTTGAGGAGTGTTTCTTCATTTGATTCATCCCATCAAAGATACCAATTAATGCTTCACTTTCTTTGGTTGCAGCCAACTTGGAGAACTCTTCACGTTCATGCTTGAACTTGTCAAGACCTTTTGGATTAGCCAACCCATACTTGACACAATCAATAATCGCATACGGAGCTGGATAGTTGCCACCAGTATTCTTATCTACCATCTTCTTCACCTTATCCCACATCATATTCTGTCCAGGAGGTGTATCTTCAATTAGACGATTCATCAATGACTTCTTCTTTGGTTTACTCTTCTTGATTGTACCGGCTGCCAATCCTTCGGCAGTAGTGATTGCAATAGATTCCAATGATTGAGGTGCCACGACTAGATCCACTAACCCCATCTTCTTTGCCTTTGGAGGACGAATATCCTTTCCTGTTAACATCATATCCATACTTCCCTGAACACCCACTAAAGCTGGCAAGTTCTGTGTACCTCCAAAGCCAGGTAGTAGTCCCAGTTTTACCTCTGGCAAGCCCATCTTGGTTGCAGAGCTATCAGTACAGATACGATAATCACACCATAATGCCCATTCCAATCCACCTCCGAGTGCTGGTCCATGAATAGCTGCAACCATTCTGTTATCAGGAGAGGTAAGTGAATTTGACATTGAAATATATTTTGTACACATCTTGTGCACTAAATACATACAACAAAACTTACGGTACATCCTTAGCCTTCATATGTAAAAAGAATTGCAACGCTTCTTCAATAATAGGTACCAAAGTCGATTTATCTTCAATAGAACTAATATCAAATATATCAGCACCAGCAATAAATCCCGATTCTTTCGCAGAAGTAAAGACTACAGACTTGATATTGTTATTGGTATGTATCTCATTTTCCCACATGGTTTTAGCCTCATGCATTAAAGCAAAACTTAGTGTATTGACCTTCTTATCTGGATTATCAAATCGGATAATTGCCACTCCGGAAGGTGTTACCTCGACATTTTGAAAGAATTGATACTTGCGTTCGGGCGATGGGGTGAAGGATACCTCAGCTTTTGTAGATGGCGTAGGAGATGACGGTTCTTCCTTTACTGCTGCAGCTGCCGAAGAGAACGAGTGTACTTTGTTATTGTTGATTGGTTGAATGTTGTGGGTAGTTGTTTCATTTGCAGTAAGATCGAGAAGTCGAGAAGATGCACCAATCACCATTGATCTTCTTGCACATGAGTGTTGTAGCTGACGAGCCACCGCACTACGACCGGCGTTGACTAACATATTGTATATTGATTATATAGTACTATTCAATTATATATTTGCACTGATTATGATCCGAGACAATAAAGCAGCCTATGAGTGTCAATCGACGGACTTCATTTTGATGGCAGAAAAAAGATATAAAAGATACCGGGAAAGTATCTTTTCTTCCCTCGCCTGGCACCTTCCTCTCTACTTGAGCGGCTCTCGCCTGGCTTACCCCTCTACCTAGTTGTTTATACATAAACATACCTTGACTACTACTACAGATACAACTAATAGTGCACTTGTTGCAAGCCTTAGATATCAATAATTATATATTGATCTTTAGCGGAGACTATGTATACTATTACATGACTACTAAGCACTACTTTGCCCACGACGGAAGATCTGTTCTATAACTAATACTCTTGCCTTCCTTATTTCCATCATCTGTTGTTTTCAAGCTGTATTGAAGTGCATGTAACCAAATTCCCTGACTCCGTACTAGGTATTCCATCATTGTTCTTTTCAATACTGCATCTTTTTGCTTTGATGCCGCCAAAGTATCATCTGATGCCTTTAAACAATCCAAACCATAGCATCTAGCACAGAACACACAAGTGTTTTGAATATAGTCAAGAATAGATTCCCCATCCTCTCTTTTTCTATTTGCTGCTGCATGATAAATCTCCGCCTCGGTAGCTGGTGTATCTGCATTTGTAGAGTCTTGAGGAGTAATAACATTTGTAGCCGTGCCACCTGTGCCTTTATCTAATTGATTAAGCCAATCTCTAGACTGCTTGCAAGCTGCCTTCCCTTCCTCATCGCCAAACCACAGCTCTCCGCCGTAGTTATGATCATTTGCAATTGGGTGTCCTAGTTTTTGCAAATGAAGTCGTATCTGATGGGTCCTCCCACTCACAGGCTTTGCAAGAACTAACGATGTGTCTGAACTTGCATCGTATGATAGAAGGATAAATGATGTCTGTGCCGGTTTGATTGATTTTCTATCATTTTCATCTTTCAAGTCGGTAAAGCAACCAGCTTCACACACTCCATTCTTATGTGAACTAATACGACAGGGGCAGGCAAAGTTGAGCCAAAGCAATGATTCATTTGCATCTGAAGTGTTGTCGTTGTTGTCTAGCATACTCGAGCTACCGATTGCTTTTGTAATGGAGATATCTTTGCTTTGGTCAATCAGATCTTGTAAGGAACAAGCATTCTCCACTACTTCGCCTTGTCCGTTTGTCATCCAATACCCCAGACCGGCATAGGTCTCTTTTGTATTATCGTTGTTTTGCTTCTTCTTTTTACCTTCATTGTTTATAATGGGGATATGTACTCCGCCTTTCCAATCTGTTTCTGATTCAAGTACTTCTCCACTTTGACAAGGCGGTGAGATTGAACATTTCCGTTTCTTATTTGGGTAGTCTTCATCTCCTTGGTGTAGAGAATTAGTTTGTATTATAAACTCCCAAGGATGAATATTATTATCACCATTCTGATTGCCCTGACTTTGTAAACCGAGTGGGAACTTGCCCTTAACTCTTGCTAAATAGATCTTTTCACAACCATCTCTTTCACATATACATTTTGAGAGTTCTCGTGCCATTGCTGAACTCTTAGCTATAACAACTAATCCACTAGTCAGTCGATCTAATCTATGTATAGTAAACAGCTTTCCATGTCCGTATTTATCTGGTTTCCAATGCGATAATATCTCAAACAGCGAGTTGAAGTTGTACCCACCACACGGGTGAATGGGCAATGTAGCTGGTTTATCAACTACCAATATTGTATCATCTTCATATACGATAATGATTGGAGGAGTTGCTGATTCTTCTGATGTGTTATTATCAGCCAAACCAACAGCTGGCTCATGTCTATGTACGGTATGGGATAATTCATCTCCTCCCTTGACTTTATAATCACAGCTAACTTTCTTTCCCGATACTAATATTCTTCCACTTTCGATTGCAGATTCATAATAACTTTTTGGATAGCTTCCTAGAATTGAATCATAGATAAAGACCAGTAATCATTATTGTCAGACGAGTTACATGTATGCATACAGTATACTACATATACGACATATCACTTCTCACCAAACTCGTCTGTATATATATCAACTATACTTCTGCCAAGCCATCTTTGTTTTGCAAAAGTAGCAAATGTGAATGGATACGGAAAAATGATACGTATGCGTCGATCATTCGATTGTTTCGTATCACTACTAGACGAATCCGATATTAGTTTGAATGCAGTAGATAATGGAATAGTTTCAATTTGAAGGAGAGACTCTTTATCATTATTGCCATCTTTACCACCATCTCCTACCAAACAGCCTACACCACCACGAGGTCTTTTCCGATTACGTTTTGATCTAGATTTCATAGTATTATGTAGTCCATCCACCCGCCACTACTCTAGACTTGCATGATTGTATGTAATAGCCATGTAGGAGTGAATGATGATCAATAATCAATGGACAGTATGGATATTGAAAGGATTCGGTATCTTTGCAAATGACTTTTAAATTTTCACTCACAAATGTCACTAACAAATTATTTGATAAATAACCTCAACGATAGTGCTATTACAGGTTAACTCTATTCACATCAATATATCAAAGAATATTAATTAGATATCAATCGGCACGTACGACGGTAGTTTATAACAATAGGTTGGTAGTATATTATATTTATATATACAAAAGAAGTCTGCCATAACAAAAACAATTTTTGAGAAGGAGCCCTGGAGAGACACGTAAAACAATACAAAAAGAATAATGCCAAAAGCTTCTAAATCAAGATCAATGCCAAACCGCGGTGGACGACCCAAGGAGGATGATGTTGCTGTCGATGGTAGTACTAAAGCGCCACCACTCCCACCTGTTAAGGATACCACTGCGTCGTCAAAGAAGAGTGGTAAAAAGGGCGCGTCTGTTGAGGATAGCAAACAACCCTCGAAGGAAACAAGGGCAAGGGAGTTTGCGTTAGGTGTTGGAATGGAAACTCAGGAGAGTTGGAATGCCATGCTGTTCACTCTACTCCTTTACAAATCTCGGAATAATGGTAATACCAATGTGAAGAGTGATTGTGCAGATCAGACCTTGTATCAATGGGTACTAAAACAAAGGGCGAGCAAAGCGGATTCTTCCACACCCAATGATTTAACTGCTGACCGAATTGCAGTATTGGATACTATTGGATTTCAATGGATACTGAGTGATGATATTTCATGGAATAAACATTTTGAGAACCTTACTGCATACAAGGCTGAGTTTGGCGATTGTCGTGTTCCAAGGTCATATGATATCCATCCAAAGTTGGGGGAATGGGTTACTGAACAGCGCAGGCAGCACAAGTTGTGGTCAGACAATAAGGCATCTACAATGACTGAGGAGAGGAATACCAAGTTGACTGAGCTTGGGTTTGTGTGGAAAGTTAGGGAGAGAGCTGACTGGAATGATAGGTATGAGCAATTGCTAGAATTCAAGAAGGAGGTGAGTATACACTTGGTGTAGTATTATACAGTTTGTACTAGTGTACATGTGTGAATGTAGACCCGACTCTCCTTTAATCTTAACCTTTTCTTCCCCTTTTCTCATTTACATAGACTGGCCATACTGTTGTGCCGCAACACTGGCCAAACAACCGTCCCCTTGGAAAGTGGGTAGCCAAACAACGTGAACAGTATAGGTTCCACCAAGAAGGAAAGCACTCTTTTCTTACCGATGAGCGTATTGACCTACTCAAATCTTGCAACTTTACTTGGAAGATCAAGGGACGTGGCGCGACTAGTAAGAGTGAAGGGGAATTAAAACGCGGAAGTGCTTCCGGCGGAGTGACAAAAGAGAAATCACTAGTCGAGATGGAGGAAGAAGCAATGGAGGCCGAGGAGATGAACATGGGAACTTTGAGGACATCAGACCAGGTTATTCACATGCCGAATATGCCACCCTCAATTCACATGCCAACCGTTCCTCAGTATGCATCGTTCCAACACCAACTCCTTTCTAATCACGCCCTTTCGAACCAGGCTGCTCAGAATGCTGCTATGGCACAGTTGGCTCGGAGCATTTCACGCAATGTTTCCTCCTCTAACGCAGCCATGCACTCGTCCGCCGGACAGCAACTTGAGCAGCAACTTCTTGGACAGCAACTTGAGCAGTTTCAGCAGCAACATCAGATTTAGTTTGTGGAAGCAGGTAAAGAATGGGGCTTGGGATTATTCAGTCTGTTTCTCAGAAAGCAAGACGAATTATGGGATATGTTTGTTTGTGTGTTTGTATGGTTCAGAAAAAATAAGTCAGGGACATATTGTATCATGGTAGTACAGCACTTGCTTGTTTAGATTAGTAGGCATCATCTACTTCAAAATGGATGTTCAAATGTTCATTTCATCCCACCCCCTTCTCCTTCGTTGACCCGTTTCCCTTCTTTGACTGCATACATCGTTACCCGCTCCATGTCCTGGTGTTTGATGAATTCCGGCAGGTGGTGTTATATATTCCTCCTCAGCAGTAGGCGTTGCAGCAGTATCAATGTGTGAAAGCGACAAACTCCTCTCTGACGTGTCAATATTATAACTACTCATCTCTCCAGATAGCGATTGACGTTGATAATGATATACAGGACGTGGTCTACTAGCCCTAATATATCCACCCCCTCCGCCCCTCGGATCAAGTCTAGGACTTGTAAAGTCAGGCGGAGGTACACGCCTACCCATTGATACATCCGGGATGCCATTATATATACGAGCTTCCCTCGATGGAGATTTAGACTTTCTTCTCATTGTTACACTTGCAGGTGTTGTAGTAGAAAGTCTTTCATTTGTTGTGTATGATGTATGTAACTCAGCCGCGGATTCTGTTGATGGTGGATAATATCTATACTTTGAATAATCATTGTTATTACCACTCTTTGGTTTAGGAGAGTGTGCAGATCCAGGTCCACGATCTTCAACACCACCAAGACCAATTGGAGTGCGTGCAGAAACATTGGCAATACTTCGTAATCTTCTCTTTCTATCTTCTTCCAATCTTTCTAATAAATCAGCCGAACTTTCAATACTATCGCTAATACACCTAGGGAACCATTGCGGTTCACATGGCGTATTGGGTTCAAAGGATGGTGGTATACCGAGCATTATATATTTGTGTAAATGTATTTTGTATGTGCCTCTATAGATAAGATAGTATATAATTTTTGTTATTATATTGAAGTATTATTTTGTTTTTGGTAAACAATATAATAACAATCTTGTATTGTAAATCACGTCCGTGTAGATATACGATTTAGAAAAGTCTATAATTAACTTTCCAACTTCTTTCTGTGTTTTGATCTGTTTTGATGTTGTGAAGTGGTGTAATATTTATCTCCACACTTCCAGATAATCGTGATATTGATCGATATCGCGCAAGATATCCTCTTCTTTAATATAAATACACTATAGGGTTAGGCCAATAGAGGTATTCATCTCTTAACGTACAGCCTATTAGGTACTATGTAGTACTTGTTTGTTTTGGTGTTGATTTTGTAAGTCAAAGGCCTATAGAAGATACCACATTTTTTAGAGTGAGGATACAGAGGGATAAAACTATATGCCTCGGAATATTAGTTAGGAGTAGTAGAGAGTAGTGGTAGTAGTTGGAGTTGGAAGCTAGTGTTCAAGTTTGCTTAACTTTAAATCTTTAATATATATATATTAGTATTAGTATTAGGTCTCATCTTCAAATTATCTTCACTTAATTATAATTATTGCAATCATTATATCGGTCAATGTAGACATAGGTAAAAATACAATACACATAAGAGACAGTTTTGAACATTACTCATAGAACTAAAAGAAGGAGTCTGTATTATACTATTACCATGACGGCATCAACTACAACATTGCAACATCAATCAGATGATGAACGACCAACACAAACTGCACTACAGCTAAAAGCAATCCAACTATTTAATCAACATCAATATAAAAGTGCTGAATTAGTCGCCTTATTTGAGTTATCACAATTGAAAGCACAAACCAACAATAATGTTGCCACAGCAATTACACTTGAAATATTAGGTGATTGTGCAGTGCAAACCGAGAGGAATCGACAGGCAAATGTTTATTACAGCGAGGCTGCCAATATGATTCATTTACACTCTCAACGTGAGACAAATAACAAAGGCGAGGATGCAACATCAACCTGGGAGGCAAACTTACGTGTTAAAGAAAGTCGTGCATTATCATCAAATGTTGATTCTATTATTGAAGCTGCAGCTATATTAGAACGATCCTTTCCCCGATCAAGGGCTACTGGACATGGACAACGGCAACCCCATGCTTATGCAACATTAGAATCATTAATGTTACTTGGTAATTTGCATAGTCAAAGTGGTAGGGTAGCAGATGCTAAAGATGATTACAAGTTTGCATTATTGAAGGATCCGTATGCATTAGAGGCTGTTGAACGATTAGCCAAGTTGGGATGTGATGAATCAACAATGTTGGCATTAATGGATGTTGGATTGAAACGGTTGGTAGCTGATGAAAAGAAGGAGGAAGATACTGATATGGCTGTTGATAACGAAAATGAAAAGGAAAGACAAACAGCACCAAAGAGCAAAGAACCACTTCTACCCCTACGTGAATATGCTCAAGCACAGTCCACCCTTCATCGGAACCAACTCGTTACATCCCTTGAGCACTTCTCAAAACTCTCTATTCAATTCCCCAACCATCCATATTTGATTTTGGAACAGGCTAATATTGAGCAGGAATTAGGTCATATCATGTCATCAGAACAGAATTATAAACGACTTCGAACATTAGATGTTCATTGGGTAGAAGGTATGGATAAGTATGCACATTTACTCTTCCAGTTACGTATGAGTCGTAAGAATGCATATATCTTGCAACAGGGTGGATACTTACATTATCACTACAGTTGTCATGGTGATCGAGGAGATAATGATAAGGCTGATTCTGTAACTCGTGGTATTGAGGATGAACTCGGACAACTGTCTTCTGATTTGTTGGACGTCGATCCCAACAAACCCGAGCCATGGGTTTGTCTCTCTTTATATCAATTGGCACGAGACGATCACGAGAAGTCAATCAGCTTTGTTGACAAGGCAATATCAATCAATCAAGAGCATCAGTATGCACACTATTTGCGTGGTTCGATTCTTCTAGCAAGCCAACGTCCTGAGCAGGCAATAGTTTCATTCTTCCGTGCCAATGACTTGCAACAAGATATACCATCGTATGAGGGTTTGGTGGAGTCATATCTTGCATCTGATAAATTCAAAGAGGCAATCTGTACAGCCAAGGAGGCGATTACAAAAGCGCCGAAGGACGCCAGGGCTGTTACTTTAGTTGGTCTAGCACTATCACAGGCTCCTGTATCTCAGCAAAATGTAGGAGGAGTTGAAAGAGCGAAGCGAGCACTGAAGAAAGCAATGGACATCGACCCCGGAGCACCACGACCACTATTTGCTCTTGTGGACTTGTATGCATCAGAGGGAAAGTATGCTGATGCCGTCAAATTACTCAAAGATGCCATTGATGGTGGCAACGAGATGACTGAGTCCACAACGTCAATCACTTGGAATAGAGAGCATAAAGATGTCATATATGCCAAATTAGCTGAGGTTCATACACAACAGGACAACATCACAGATGCATTGGAGTGCTACCATGTTGCAATGTCCTTGAATGCACAGAATTTCCTGGCTCAGCAAGGATTACAACGGTTGGAGAATATTGTTAAGGGACAAGATCCTGACATGGATGAATCAGACGGGGGCTCACAAGGCACTGAATATTAGTTTATGTGTATACTAACACCACATCATAATAGATAGTTCTACACATCTTATTCTACACATTCTATCTCACATGCATCACCACTCTCCTTATTCGAGTTTGTTTCCATCAAGCTTTAGTAGATCTCTCGACATGTTCTTGTGGTGACTTTCATTTGTACCACCGCCAATTTCAAGCAGCTTTGCATCTCTCCATAATCGTTCAACAGTATATTCTCCACAATACCCGTAACCTCCTAATACTTGAATCGCTCTATCTGCTACGTTCTTGGCCATTTGAGCACAATATAACTTCACGCCATCTGCATCAAGACCATTACCATAGGTTGAGAGATCTAATCCATTCGAGACCCCGTACAAGTAACTCTTGCCAGCCATGTATTCGGCATAGCTTTCAGTTATATGCTTTTGTATCTGACCAAAGCCATAGAGATTTGGCTTCCCAAATGCTGGTCGGTCGCCGGCATATGAAATCATCTCATCTAATGCACGACGAGCTATACCCACGGCCATGGCAGCCAAAGCAACTCTTTCTATTTCAAGGTTTCTCATCATGCACAGTGTAGCTCCATTGACTTCGCCGACTACATTTGACTGAGGTATAAAGACATTCTCAAATACAAGCTCTGCCGTCGGGCTAGCTCGCATACCAAGCTTGTCGTTGATCTTCTGTCCAACAGAGAAACCTTCCATGCCACCTTCTACAATGAATTGGGTAATATCTGAACGATTCTCATTACTAGTTTTTGCATAGACTAGGAACAAATCTCCTGTCTCTTTTCCAGTAAGAGTGCCATTTGTTATCCACATCTTTGTACCATTCAGGATGAATCCATTTCGTTGAGGATCATATACAGCACTGCTCTTCATACCTAAAACATCGGTGCCTGCATTTGGTTCACTCATGCACATTCCTCCAATCTTACTGCCGTCACATATACTGTCATAGTTTTGAACGATATCGATTTGAGTATATCATGTATGCATTCATATCATATGTGCATATAATATGCAAAGACTACATGAACATACCTTGGCATAAAGTGAGCAAGTTGTGCATCACTACCATTCACAGCAAGATTGTTTGCAAGTAATATCGAATGTGCAAGATAACTTAAACATAATGCTGGATCTATTGTTGAAAATAGAGTGTATCATGAGATATATATGCATATGAGATATGCATAAAAGTGCATATGATATGCACAAAAACTATCCAGACTATTCGACTTACCAGAGTATGATAGTTCCTCATGTACAATTGACACTGCCGTAGAATCCAAATCCAGCCCGCCGTACTCTTCTGGCACTGTCAACCCTAGAATACCCATCCCGCCATCTGATCCGAACTTCCTAAATAAATCTATATTGAATGTTTCGGATCGATTATGTTCAAGTGCTTGCGGTTCTACCTCTCGTTCTGTAAAGGATCGTACCATCTCTCTTAGTGCTACATGATCTTCTGTTGGATTGAATAGCTTGTGTAGGGTCGGTTTACTATTGATATCATCGTAGTCCTCAAGTGATGATATCGATGCAAAATATCTTCTTGCACTCGAGGATGAGGTAGTTCTCTTTGCAATACCTCTACTGGCCGCCGCTATTCGAAATGATGATGCCATTCTCTGCATCATGTATATATCGATTGTAGTTCCGGTTTGGATGTACTGTTGTATTATTAGATGATATCAACTTGTGTTCGGCCTCCTACATATACTCAGTTAGTATATCGATTGTGGTTCCGATATATGGGCCAGGTTCTATTGATGACTCAAACTTATTCTTTGTTACATGTCTGTACATGTTGTTATTTTTTTTAAATTCTGACCCACAAACAAGGATACCCCATTACAAAGATACTCTAGGTATGAACCGATTATATCAAAGTAATCTATTCGAATAAATATATCAAATATCAGCTAATCATACCAGGGTAAATATACCTAATAATTTTAGGCACTATTGAACTATGGGCAGCAATGACAACTAAGTATCTACTGAGTTTTTAGTTCTACATGATTCGGTTGCATCATACTCGTACACTAACGTGGGGTATTGTTGAGATAAGACACACAAACAAATATAGTGGAGAGAACAGAGGTCACTAGCGAACTACCTTAGTACAGTAGCAGAAGTATACAAAGAGACCAACACACCACACTACACTAACTAATATCACCTACACCATATCATTATTACTATCATCAACAACATATTATTATTATGCTATGAGACTTGGCATTATGAACGAACCTCTCTGGAAACATCTTGATACCCCGATACTTTCATCTGCATATTGGATGTCTCAAGGTATCGATACTCATACATCGGTTGCTTTGGAGACATTTCAATGTCAGCTATGTGATCGAAAATTTCAGAACAGCAGCGTAATATATATTGAACCGCAGGTACCAAACGTTATTATACCTCATCAAAATATATTGAAACTACACTGGATCAAGTATATACAACGTTTGATTGAAGTAGGAAGAGTGACGGCATTTTTCGTTGAGAGATTTCAACTTCAATTGTCTATTATCGATGTTATTGTTCCTTCATTATTACAAATGCCATACATTAGTGAACTTGGTCTTTGCAATTGCATAGATCGTGATGGATTCCTTCTTCTTGCAAAGAATCTAAAACAGAATCATACATTGAAGAGACTACTATTGAACGAGAACCAAATTGTGGATGTAGATGTTGCAAATGAACTATCACACGGAGTAAAGTGTCATCCGACTCTTCAAGAGTTGTGCATTAGTCACTGTGGAATCGGTACTAATGAACACATTCTTCCATTGATTCTGAATGGATGTAGCAATCTAAAGATACTCAGACTGAATGAAAACAATATCAGTTCAAAGAATATCACTCATATTGGAGAATTCTTGTCAAGCAGTAGGTTGACTTGCTTGAGGTTGGATAGGAATCTATTGGTAGACGATGATGCAAAACATTTGTCTGAAGCTTTGTCCACAAACAGCAACCTTCAGTATCTGTATATCAAGGGGAACGACTTCACTGATACAGGCAAAGAACAACTAATGAGAGCTGTAATGGATACAACCTCTCTCAATTCTATTGCAGAGTCAAATCATGAATGCGAGATCGTGTTCAATGAATCAGTTAGTACGAGTTATATCAATGACAAGTACTGGCCACGGAAGAAAAAGGTACAATATAAGATTCTCCTTACTTTATATGGCATGAACAACGAAACGCCAGTGATTCAATACTTCAATGAGATACCTCTTGAATTGATCCCTCATGTGTTAGAACTAATTCAAACCGAGCTAACTTGTTTAGATAAGCACGATGCGCCTTCTTTCAGTGTTGAAAACGAACCAAGGCAATTGCTCACTAGATTGTATTGCTTGTTGCGTGAACTGCCATGCCTCTATGCCGGCGAAACCCATCAGTTACTACCCGATACGCAGATGTTAGATTCGAATTAGGATGAATAGAGAGCTTCACCGATGCTTGTATGTGCATATTGAGTTGACGTTTGTATATAGTAGATATTGTGAAGACTTCAAAATAGAAGATAGATGCACATATGTAAATCAACGCCTTTGTATACAAATCTATATAAGTCACAGCCCTACCTCATTACTCTTCATAGCTTGATTGTTCTGGTGTAGATCATAATAGCATCTTCGCTTTCGGAGTCATAGATAGCACGGATAGTAGCAGATTTCATATTGTTGGCTTTGAATTGCAACATATATTGACCTTGTACATTCATATCTTCTTTTGATCCAGCTGCTTTGACATCTTCATTATCATCTAAAACATACGCTGCGATGATTGTTTTACCATCCAATTGTGAATCAAAGAAGCAGACCCCGGTGCCAGTTTTTGAGCTTATTTGAATCGATGGATTACTTTCTTGCCTCGGAAATGGTTGTATAATGTTTTCTCCGGATTCAATACCATCTTCCATATCTTTTACAAACTCTTGCCAATCATTCTTTGTTGATGTATCTTGTATATTTTCATCTTCTTTTGTATAATAATCAGTATTACTATCTAAACATCCAGCGAGAGTTTCTGCATAATCTGAACACTCATTGAGATGTAGTGGTTCACCACTTGCATTCTTTCCAGGATATTTATCCGTACATGCTAGCCATTGTTTGAAGATATTACCACATGGTCCCTTCGAGAACTTCTTACACATCGGACAATCATCTCTGTCCTCAATATTTGGTACTATTGATGATGTGTCATTACTACTACTACCAGTTGTAACAATTCCTCGCGTTGATATTAGTACTAACGAACCAAAAGTTGGTGGTCTACGACGTTTAGATCTATTGTTGATGGGTGTTCTACCCTCCATCAAACATCGAGTCGAAGAAGATGATGATTCGTTGTACAAAACTCCGCCACTTACACAAACTATACTACCGGCAGATCTGCTATTAAAAGCGAATACACTTCTAACTGTACTTAACCTATGCATCCTGATATATACTGGTGCCGCTGAGTGATGACAAGGTAGTTGGAGACGCCATCAAGAGAGCACAGAGCATTAAAAATCTAGCTAAATATTTGGCGAAGAAACGGTGTTATTGCCTAGATTTGCTTGACACTGCAATGCTAACTACTGACCACGATGCTATCCTTTCACCACCGTATTATACATGTGCTCTTTTTAATACTTGCAAGTAGACAGGCAAGCGGCTTCACCTCTCCGAATCGTCTTCCATCGGCAACAACTTCGCAAAGATATACATATTTACAAGTTCCGAATTATAAGCTGTCAACAATGCTATCAACATCAAATGATCAAGAACAAGATAAACTTCAATATATTCGACCCTACACGAAGCAGCTTTTTCTACTCTGTCGTCCGTCCAACTTTCCAATTGTTACATTGTTTCATATTCTCGGTGTACATATCAGCATGAAGCTATTTCAGAAATCAATATCTACATCTCATTCATTATTTCTACCACTACTCAAGAATTCATCAATGTTAATGGTATTACTATCATTGCTGCTCGTTACCTCCACGAGCATGATCAGTAAGTTTATCTAAAGTATGTCGTGAAGAAATGGTGCATGTTCTTATCATACTTCTCACCTCACTTACACCTTTCCTCTTCACATAAACAGCTAATGATTATTATGACGCAAGAGACGGAGTTGATACAACAAAAAGTAATGGACCTGGAACAGAAAATGAACATTATCACCCATTAGCAACCGGAGAGGTACCATTTTCAATAACCAAGACATTTGATTCTTATCTTTATGGAATACTTTTGTTATCATCAGCATTTGTGCCAGGAGTAATTCCAAGATTGTTTGTAATTGGTGGAAGTATAATTACATACTTGTATACAGTACATTTAAAACCAAAGACTTGGATTAAGAATATAAGTTGTGCTAGTTTGGTGGCAATGAGTCCTGTGACGAGTGGGCTGGCTGCCTGGCAAGTTCTATGTGATGGTACATTCTTGAAGAGTCAGGGTGTTAGTTTGGCTAGTTCTCTACCATTCTATTTGATATTCAAAAGTTCATTGTCATACTTGGTTATATCTCTCTTCTTTGGGATATTCAGTAGAGAGATACTAATGGATGTCACAGATTGTGAAGGTGATAGTGAAGCTGAAATTGAAACAGTGCCAGTGAAATATGGGAAGAAGTTTGCTTCTAGTGTGGCGTTAGTATGCTCTTTTGTCTCGGCTCTTCAAGCTTGTACAGCATCTCTGATTCCATTGATTTACACAAGACAGAAGCTGTCAATCAAATGGTCCATGTCTCTTCTATCAAACTCGATGTCCAGGAACGCTCTATTAGCTATACTTGGCAGTGGCATGATGGTTCAACGAGCATTTAGTGTATGGAATACAGAGGGCGAAGACTCAAAGCTGGCAGAACGAGCGATTCGTCAGAGCTCATTATTTACTGTCCTGATACTGGCTAGTTTTGTATAGAGAGAGGTTCTACTGAGAGACACAAATACTGAATACGAAACAGATTTAGAATTACACAAGAACTACATAGAATCATCACACTAATCACACCATTGCATAATAGTCAGCTTGGATATCGTCGTCACTGCCTTCATCACTGCATGCTACAGTCGCCATTTCACACATGTCATCAACATGTTTATTTGTCTTCATTGTACCATGACGATATCTTTCACTGCAATCATATCTCTCAGAACAATGTCCTTCAGTCCTTATAGCATTAATCAATGCTATCATTGATGTGATGACCGTGAATAATCCACAAAAAGTAAAGCCAAAGTAAGTCAAGTCGAGCATACTAACAAGTACAAAGACTGGTAGGTGATGCCATAATATAAGAGACATCGAGAGTTTTGATGACGTGCATCCGGTGACATAACCATTCAAACGTCTAAACCGATCATTCATCAGACTTATCCAAGGATAGATACTTTGCATGGATGTAAATATGACTCCAGCTGACATCAATGTACCAAGTATAGAAACAAATGTCACCATGAATACCAACAGATTGTACTGATGAACATTTCTTCGAATAGTCCCAGACGAGTGGTATAGAAAGAATATATAT
>Ga0214477_100300_pt1 | contig 35779 bp, 27 predicted proteins | sample M1_20Mar14CPVII9_FD_165058 | JGI IMG/M metagenome (GOLD analysis project Ga0214477, IMG submission 165058) | Marine eukaryotic communities from Monterey Bay, California, United States - M1_20Mar14CPVII9sort6BwellC16 | ecosystem: Environmental > Aquatic > Marine > Unclassified | place: USA... | reverse complement strand
GCTAGTGTTGCCAATTTCTGTCATGCATGACAGAAAAGGATACCGTAGTTTTTTGTTAGTGGCCGCTAACAAAACTCCGGCTAAATGACAGAAAAGTGCCTACTATAGCCGCCACTCCTACGGCTTCATTTGGACAAAGGCATGGCAGCCGCCTCATGTAGTCTATCCATTAGGTATTGATCGACATCTGGAACCACTTATTGCAATGAAAATACTTTATTATTGACTGTGTAGTACAACTTTTATAAACTGACATTTTATTGCAATGAAATACCTATCATCGTCAATAAGTCGTTGCCATGACGATAGAATGACCTGCCGCCGACGTCTATTGATAGGATATACATAGATGTAAACATAGACTACTTATTTTCATTTAGTTTAAGCTATAACATTGTCATTATCGATGATGTGCATATCTTGTGTTCATGATAATGCTCACCCTATAGCAACAACTTTAGCCATGTTATTGACAATATATCGTTATCTCTCGATAACCAATTGATATTATGATCATTACCTTTCATTAGATTCGCTGGTTGACGGTGTTAGACGACTATATAGCGCTGGCGGCCATATCATCAATTATTGAGTGCACAATCGTCACATAAATTTCAAACTTCACCGCTGAATGCTAACGGGAAAATGAGTAAGCGGCGCCGGCAGATTCTTATTCAGAATAAAATGTAGATGATTCTACATATGTTAAATGTGTTATAATTATTATTATCGGCGACGATATACGCTTGAAAGTTCGACAGCTCCGCAACGCCAAAATTGTGCTTTTTGTGCGGCGCTACGTAGAAAATGGCTTAAACGACAGAAAAAGTTAAGTGACAGAAACTGTGGCTACTAGGGTGGTATCTTTTCTGATCTTTTTTCGACAACCATCAACTATCACCCTAGGTATCTCTCATCATATTTTTATGGGTGATGGGCAAGGAATATAACATCTCTACAATTGCAATGAATATAATATGAGTAGCAATACAGTACAACACGTTAGCACTCCAACATTACTCCTTTCAGCTCTCCCACTGATATGTGTTGCTTACACAGTTCATAGACTCAAGCTTGGAGTTGAAAACACATTATTGATTGGAATAGTACGATCATTTATTCAATTATCTATACTAGGTTTCATCCTTCAACCTATTTTTACATTGGGTTTAGATAAGCCATGGTTGGTAGGGTTGTATTTACTCTTCATGTCCAGTATTGCAACAAAAGAAAGTATCTCTCGTCCTAAATATACTTTTAAAGGACATGCACTAAAGACATTCATTGTAATCTTCATCACCATTTCGTTTGTTGCCACATTTGCATTTGTATTTATCATACAACCGATGCCTCTTTGGAATCCACAATATGTTATACCAATTTCCGGAATGCTAATGGGAAACTGTATTAGCGGAGCATCTCTAACTGTTAATAACCTGACAACACAGATACTGGAAGGAGGTCAAAGGGAAATAGAATTGTATTTAAGCTTTGGGGCTACGGGATATGAGAGTGTTAGTAGACTAATACGAAATGCAGTGAAGCTTGGATGCACTCCTTTACTGAATAGTCTCAATGTAATAGGATTGGTAAGTTGATAATCCAGTACTTTATTTGTTAGCATCATTCACAAATAAGCTAATAACGTTGCCTCCCTTCCCTCGCAGGTATCAATCCCCGGAATGATGACTGGGCAGATCCTAGGAGGGAGCCCAGTGGGCGAGGGTAAGTTATATGAATCCACACATGTCTCTCTACATCTCATGTAATCTTCTCATTTGTCTATCTCAACCTTCTTCTATATGACAGCTGCACATTATCAGATCCTTATCATCTACTTGAACTCAACTTGTAACTTTCTGACGATCTTTGGCAACGTGATGGTACTTTATAATATAGCGTTTGATACTAGATCTCACACATTGAGGATTGATCGTTTCACAGAAGTAGTCAAAAACATAACAATGAAAGAAAGACTACAAAGCTGTGGAGAACATATGAAAGCATTACTATGTTGTTATAAGCAATGGAAGAAACAACTATCGAATACAGATGGTTACACTACACCTTTGCAATACGGTTCTAGCAATTCACTTGCATCAAACAGAATTGAGATACTCACTCGAAAGCTTAGTCGAGATGGCTTGGAGAATGATATACCCTTCTTTCAAATATCAAATCTTCAATTCAGTGTCCCGAAAAGTCACAAGAAGAAGAAGGGGAAAGATTCTCAGTCTTCATCACTACCGCCATCACCACTATTATCTTCTTCAGGAAATGGATTTACACAAAATCAGATTAGCCAACAGCAGCAGCAGCGTGTCCTTTGTACCGATTTAAACCTCAGTCTTTACAAGGGTGAAATTGGTATTGTCAGAGGCCCGTCAGGCGCAGGTAAAAGGTGAGCATATGATACTATTTGATGATATACTATACTATACTATCTAGTCATTCTATGTAAGCTCATCTTATTATTCTACCACACCTTTCTTTTCAAGTACACTACTCCGAGTTCTTTCTGGCCTCACAAAAATGGATGATGGAGACGTGATTACTTGTGGTATGTCTCTTGCTGCTTGCGGAGAAAGTATTGACATGAGACAGTGGCGTATAAAAGTTCGTTATGTGACTCAATACAAAGTTGACATACCAGGTACACCGCGAGACTTTATTCATACGGTGACTTCGCTTAAAGCATACTCAAAAAGTGATACACCAACAGAAAATGAAATGATTGAGCAGACATTATCATACCTTGAAGATTGGGGTATGGGAGACGAGATCACTTACTCAACAATGCAGTATCAGCAGCAACATCATCCATATTTGGATAAAGAGTGGAAAGCACTTTCAGGAGGAGAATGTCAAAGAACACTCCTTGCAATTGCCTTAGCTTCTCATGCTAGAGTACTACTTTTAGACGAATCAACATCCGGCCTTGATCACCAAACTGAACGCCGTGTTGAGGAGAGTATTGTCGAGTATGTGAAGACAAATGGTGCTGTTGTTCTGTGGGTTACACACAGTGATGATATATCAGATAGACTACTATCAATATAAGTGATGTGTGCATAATACACTGACTCCTGTCAACTATTATTACCTTTATCTGATTGAGCTATTATATCCAGTATTGAAGAACAGTCACAGTGCTTTTTCATCAAGCTAACAAATACATCATTTAATTCTCCCTTTGCAAACAAATGATCAAATGGAGGTGGTGACCAAATTGTAACATGTTCATCATCATCATCAAGCTCAAGGTGGATAGCTGATGCATGTAGATATGTTCTCTTCCAGTCTGCAGAAGAATCGTGTATATCTAGACTTCCGCCACCATATCTATCGTCTCCAAGTATTGGCATCGAAGATGATTTCGCAGCAACTCGTATTTGATGACTGGATGAAGACGGAGAGAGGTGTTCCGTTAGTAAATGCGGTTTACAAAGGCAATCAAATACAGACAAGTTAAGTTCGAATGAAGTAGTCAAATCATTGAGACTTCACAAACGCGGACTTTCGTCTTTCCTGTATGCGGTTGAAATAGAATTGCAGTTCTTGGAACAGACTGGTTTTCTTTGTTTTCCACTCTTTCCAGTAATGATGATGCCATGGATAGATTACCTAATCCTGCCGTGAAGTATCTTGTTACTGCATATCCTCCTCTTGTTTGCTTCTTCTTTTCAGTGTCAACTCCATCATCCATTTCTTCTTTATCTAAATCTACATCTGATTGTTGTACTTTATTCTTTGAGTTGACAAGTTTGTAACTACCCCGACGTCCCATTACCATATTGCCACGAACCCTGCCTTGTTTCTTCCTAGGCTTACGAGCACTTATGGCAGTGTAATACTTTGTAATCTCTTTCTGTTGAAACTTTCTAATCAATGTACTAGCAGTAGTGGGATCCTTTGCAAGTAATAGAATACCGCTTGTTACTTTATCAAGTCGATGTACACTCCATAATCGATCTGGATATGAAAATGTTTGTGTTTGTTGTTGAGATCTTATTATTGACATGATACCAACTTCACCAGTTGATGGACTATCATGATGGGAGATATGCGGTGGCTTATTGATTGCAAGTAATTTATCATTTTCAAATATAATTGGTATATCGATCCGAGTTGAGAAAGCAGCGGCTACATTGCTTGATGGCAAAAGAAGAGGTGAACAAAGCAACATCAACAAATGAACCATCATATCTCTAGATATGAGATCTCGCATCTATCCGCTCCCTAAATAGCAATTTTCATCAAACATCAAGCACGCAACATCAACTCATCAACAATTCATCAAACATCAACATCAACTCTATCTCGCTCTCAACTCCAAACTCTCATAGGTAGAGAGTTGATGTTGCATGCCTCCGATATTGAACTCTCATAATTTTAGGATACCTCTCATATCGGATCCTAAAATTATGAGAGTGTGATAAAGTGTAAGTGATACTCATTACTCATTCATAATAATAATTGGAGTTTGTGTTGTCCGATTGTTGTCAGTGGCTTTTGTTTGCACCAGATATAAATATGTCACCATTACATCAACAGCCAATACGATCGACGAGGTCGTCCACAAATGCAAGTTCATCAAACAGCAAGATTATAAAACTTAAAAATGGAAAGCAACTACTACCTTTACCTTTCATGACGGTGCATCAACTTCCTGAGTATGGTATATCAACTACTACTACAGGCAATAATAATGTGGTAGCAGTAAACGCTACCGAGAAGTATGATCTAAATGATGAGACAGATCAATCTTCAAGAAGTAGTAATGGCAGCAAAAAGCGAAGTATTGATAACATTTCAACAACACACACTAGCTTACCCCCAAACCAAAGCACAAATAACAGCAACAAAACAACGCTAAACAATACATTCAACATGCCACAAATATCAGCATCCAACTACAAATCCAAAAAAGATATAGCAATAAACAGTTTATATACACCTACCAAACATGAAATAGAGGGACATATAAAGTATTTATCAGAGGAAGGTATGAAGTTGGTTATAAACGAGATTGATAATTGTGTTTCATATACTTTAAAGTATTCATCAAGAAGTACTACTACTAATGGTATTAAGTTAGAGAAGGGGATACGTGGTTCCAAGTTTATGAGAGGTGCAAATGATTTAATAACACTTGCCTCAGAGATTCATAATTATTTTGATATGTTTCAACCTGACGAAGAAGAAGAGAATGAGGAACTACATGTTACAATAGATGAAAGCATGAACCACATGAAAGAAACACAACCCAGCAACAATATACAACGACAAGATATATTGAATGATATGCTACCCAACAAATATGACCCAACATTACTACCAATAGTGTCTATTAAATGTTATCCCAATGTATTAGATCGTATTGAAATTACAAAGAGTTTAGTATCAGACTTATCAAAGAAGAAGAAAGAGAGAAACATTCATAAGAATAGTTTACAACAAGAAGACCACACTGAAAAATCTCCATGTGTATGTATACTAAGATCAACATCCGAACTAGTACAACAGGGACATTTAATAACAGAAATATTATCCCAATGTATATCAAACGATACACAGAATGGTGAAGCATTTGCAATGGAATTACAAAAACAACGTAAACGTTTTAAGTCACAAACACACGGAGGTATTAATAGGGGAGTATTAATAAAATCTATTTGGTCATGGACACAATCCTTAATTGAATGGGCTAGGTATACTACCACATTTAATTCAATTGTTATAGTGTTGGAAGATGCAGAGAAGATACCATCACCTACATTGGATTCATTCTTTACTACCTTGGCAGCATTACGATCGAATGATGGTGTACCGATTAGTGTTATTGTGGTGGATGTTACACCTGGTGGTTTGGGTGATCGATTGTCAATGCTTCGTAGTCCATCGTTGCGTGGTACTTCGGGTGTTATGACACATGAGTTGCTGGTGCCATTGCCACAGACTCAATTAGGTAAGTCGATCTGTGTGGTTTGCAATATACATGTCAGCTGTTTCAATACTTTACTTACTCACCTCTGCCTGATGACAATTAGATCTGTTTGTGAACAAGCTCTTCTCGGGAAAGTGTCTACCAACCTTTCTCTGGAGTAATCACCGACTGTTAAAACGTATCCAGGAGTTATTTGAAGATAGTGATAACTCAATTGTATCTGCTGCCAAGAAGCTAAAGACTGACTTGCGTCGCTACTTTTCTAAACCAGGAGCATTCATTTCATTACTTCATTGTGATCAGTTTACCATTCCCAATGAGTCTCGTATGAAGTGGCTATTTGGAGATGAAAGTTGTAGAAAAATCATCTTATCATCATCTGCAGCATCATCACTATTAGCAAAGGAGACTGATGAGAAAGATGACGGTCGTATCTTTGATTTATTTTGGAAGATACAAATATCATATCTATGTCATCAGATATGTCAACAGATCAATGTCATATTCAATCTGTCACCTCTTGCAGAGATTGGAGCAACCACTGCTTCTGAGTTTCAGATTAGCTCACGTATCAACAGCCTTCTTATTTTACTCCGTGACACAAGAGAAAAGGTTACATCATGGATTGATGTCAGTGCAATACAGTCTGACAATTCCATGTTGTGTAAGAAGTTGAATGAGTACATTATTCTTACAGGTCAGTTTACTTCTTTAGACGATGCCAAGGCTCCGTCTGCAACAATCGCTCGGTCATTAGTAGAAAACATCATGGCATGGGCAAGTGATTGTATCTCAATTCAAATTACATCCCAAGACTCTCTTCCGGTACAGCCTCGACGAGATGTTGCCAAGGCACTATGTCGACCACTACCAAATGATCTTATGCATTGTACACTTGCTCACTCAAGCCGTATTGCATTTCAAGTTCTTGAATCTAGAACAACGACATTGTCTGTCTGGCATGAAAGATATTTCGATGTCGTTACAGAACAGGAAGATGGCATGCACTCCAACGAAGCAGCTTTCTTCTTTGCAGTTTACGAGTTAGTTCATCTTGGCTTTGTGAGAAAGTTACCAGCATATAGAAGAAAAGAAGAGGCATATGAGAAAGTGGGTATCATGTGGAGCAATGGTCGGTAGAGAAATTTAGCTACATATTCCTTTTCCCTTAGATTGTTATAAGCTAACTAGCAGAGTTATACCCCCAAACACTAACTAGACCACTTATTGCTCATTCATCATACGAGGTAACATGTTAACCTTGGGCATACTCGAGAACCATAAGTAGTCTGCTAGCTTTGTTTGATACTTCCAATTAGCAGGTGCAGTACCAATCTCCAATCGCAAGAACTTACTCTCCGACAATGTCTCCTTGGCATTTGGATTTAACAATACAGTTGTTACTGCCTCTTCATCGACCAAAGTGTTCGGATTCATAGATTGACATATACGTGGTATACGACCATTAATACCACCCATGAACCGTACATCTGGTATAGGTGCAATAGTAACAACCAACGAATCAGGATGAGATGTAGCCCACTTGGATATAGCCGTGGCACATGCCTCGTGAACTAATATCTTCTCAGCAAAGTAATTTGCTTGTTCTGCCTTTTCATCGTTATTAGATGTGGGTACAAAGTCTTTTAATAAACTTCGATCAGTGTATAGTTTGAACTTTGGATCTTGTGTTAATGATATAAAACCCTGTGCATCTGCAACGTATGTATCACGTGTTTGTGGATCTAATGATTGCAATCCTCCCTTTTGTACTGTGGCCAAGTCTGATGGATTAGGCGACAAGGCTAATAATGTACATCTCTTCTTCTTTGCAAATCGTATTATTGGTAAATGTTTCTTGGCCAATTCTCTATTAGCACCTGCAGAGGATAGGCCCTCTATCAACTTTTGTTCAGCATCGTCAACAGATGATCCACCTGATGATGAAAGATAGGCATTCAACACCTCTTGACTCCCCTGCGGTGCGAATGTTAACCCAATAGCTGTATTACCATTCCGTTCCTTCGGTTTACATATATCAGTTAACAATCCCACTGCCAATGTAGCATCATTATTTGTATTCCCACCATTCTTCTCAGGTGAGGCAGTATACGTATCATCAAAGTTGGCACCTAGAAATACAAAACTTTGATAATTTGGACCCGATTTGTTAATTGCGCCATCTTCACTAATACCAGCAACTTTCTTCACGGTATTGATACTACCAAAAACTGCCTTATTCAATACATTATTTAAATTAATATCTTCTTCAATAAAGGGTGTTTTAGATGTCCCGCTACCCATACCTAAATTCTTTAATATGGCCGCTTCACGTGAGGCACGGTAGGGTATTAATGACGGGGGTATAGTTTGATCAATTAAGTAGGCTGTACAACGCTTTGCGGGGATGTACTTTCCACCATTGGTTGATTTTAATGCACTGGGTGCAAATGGATTAGAGAAGGATGCTATTGCTGGTAACGCTGATGCTTGTTGGGGTTGTTGAGTTGATACTAGACCTGTAGTAATGGCAGCGATTGATGCAGCTGATTTTATTGCATTTCGTCTATTTGTTGTAGGTTGTGGTTCTATATGTTGTTTAGACTGTATGTTTTCCTCATTGCAATCGACTAATTCATCATCTTGTTGTTGGAGTGAAGAAAGTGACACATGATATGTTCTAGATGCTTGAGGTGTTACAAATCCATCCACCGACGATGCCAAAGCAAATACCAGTACTATATAGAGAAATATAAAGCGTAACATCATCATTTGGCGTTATATTAATCACCTACACATCTATCAAAGGAAGCCGCAATGATTCAACCCAAATAAAAAAATGTAGCTTCACGCCTAAGCAAGCCAAAAAAAGATGAGGAACCACCACCAATTAAAAACTAGGTATTACCATACAACAAAGCGTTAACAATGCAATATAAAATATACCAGACTAACAAATCCAATCGATATCACGGCGGTATTTGGTAGAGATAAAGATTTCTAAATCAGATTCAGTCGAAGTAAAAAAGTTGGAGCAAATAAAGTCAAAAGACTTCTCATTACTCTCATATCGCCCGGATATTAAACTAGTATCGATATAATAATAATGTCTAATTCTTCTTCTCCGTCTGCAAATGTTGTACTCATAGGCGCTGGTTGGTGGAGTCAGGTGAGTAGTATCCCGTGAACACACATCTCACAAATCTTTCTGCATCATCTAGTTCATTGGCACACTGATATATTTGTAGGGCTGGCATTTACCACACCTACACAGGAATGAGAAGGTTAAGATTGCAGCTATTGTTGGTAAGTTATATGGTTTCATATCCACTGGCATGGAATGTTCACATGTATCTATTTGCTCACTCACATCTCTTCATTGCAAATCATATCTGTAGACTCTTCACCACATCCAAAGTCCAATCTAAATCCAAACTTGGAATCATTAGAAACACTTGCAAAGCGATATGATTGTCCAATATTCTCATCATTAACAGAACTTTTACAAGATGCCATTGGTCAAACAATGGATGGCGCAATAGTATGTACACCACACAGTACACATTTTAATATTGGTAAAAAATTAATTGAAGAAGGTCAATATAGATATGAAGAGGCAACAAAGAAACAGAAAGATGATAACAGAGATGATAAATTACAATATCGTCCAATCAACATCTTAATGGAAAAGCCAATGACTACCAATGTTCGTGAAGCTAAGGAATTATATGAATTGTTAATGGCTCGTCAAAAAGTTGAAGATACAACAAAGGAGAGTGCATCATTCATAGGTGGAGGTGTTGGTTGTTTCTTAATCAATCATAGCGCCAACTATCGACCACAAGCACGAACTGCAAAGGAGATTATCTCCTCTGGAAAGCTTGGTACTATTCGTCATGTTACTGCCTTTTTTGCATCACCATTAATGTGGATATTTGAAGACCCAACAAATAAGGGATGGAATGAACCGACTGGAGAAATGAAGGGCAATGGTTTTGCCTGGGGACAACAGTCTCACTTGTTGAGTTGGTTATATCATGTTATGGGAAATGAACTTGTACCGAAGAAAGTATATTGTTCCATGACATGCAGTGAAAAGACAGGGGCCGATATCTCTCATGCAGCAACTATAACATGTGAGAACGGAGCCACCTTTTCATTATCAGGAACTAGCTTACTGCCTGGATATGAACACTCAGATCCACCGGTAGCAAAACGTATTCAAATTAAAATCTTTGGTACCAAAGGTGCACTCATCTTTTCGGGTAATGATACGGATTCAAAGAGTGGCCGGTTGGAATATTTGCCAGGTAATGATGACGGTGAAAAAGCTGGTACAATCGAAGTACAATGCCCAGAGTTAGGGTTTGAATTTGAAGAACTTGATCAGACTGGTAGTGGCCCAGAAAGTATGCAGGTAGGTTATTTTATCTGAATGTTACATTTCTATTCAACTTATATCAAACTTAACCTCCACTGACATATGTCTACGATTCTCTATATAGAATTTCCTTGACGCTTGCTTAGGTAAAGATGATATTTATCTCGGTGCAGATTGTCTTATTGGATTGAGAAGTGTTCAAACAATTGATGCAATGTACCGCAGCAGTGCCTCGGGGGATGTCGAACTTATAGAATGATAAGGTGTGTTATCTCTTGTTATGTGATCTAAGCTAGCATTTCAATGAGCTATCCTGACCTATCTAATCTATGTATTAAGTCTTTCCCATGAGATATCTCGACCTATCTAATCGTATCGGCTTCTCCATAATATCATTTATGATACAGGTTCCTATCGCCGACCAAAGAGGGCAAGATCGATATCACTTTTTTTTATTTTCGAGAAGAAAAAATCCACTATCGATTTTGATTAGATATTAGATATCATGGACTGGGTAGTCGAGTCGATAACGCCATCGAAGAATCAAGCCAGGGCTTGCATGTGTCGAAAGAGTACAAGTCTCACATAATAGACGAGTACAACATGAGACGACAAGGCTCAGCTAGATATTCATCCCCCTATCAACCACAGCATAAGAGTGACGACGGCACACAAATTTTTCGAGATGTACTCAATAATATCGAAAACCAAACACCTTGCGGGCCTCACCAAAGAGCGGCTCTCAAAGCCTTTCACGCAACGACCCGACGACCACTCTCTAGAGGTACTACTCGTTCTTCTAACGTAGACCGCCGTATCGACGAGAAGCTCAAGAGCTCTTCTCTTGCAATAGATGCACTCAGGGATCAATTAGTTGCACTGTCAGATGAAGTACGACAGCTTAATCGAACAAAGCAATTACAAGAAAAGAGAATAGAATCGCTCGTTGATATTGTTCGTAGCATGGATAATAGTTCAGAGATTGGGAGTATCAAACAAGCAGTAGATGAAAAAGTGTCTATAGTTGATTTGGATACTGCCATTGCCAAAGAGAGGCAAAAGATGATGAGTGATTTCAATACACTTATGGATAGACAACAGCAACAAATATCTCAAAGTACACAAGCTTTCCAAAGAAACCTTGTTGATACAATACAACAAGCACTCAAGGAAGAATCAGCACAGACCGAAAGGAAGTGCTTAGATGCTGTTCAAAAGCTCAAGGATGACAAGGGCTACGTCAAGCTCATTACTCAAATCGTAACCGAAGCGTCTGTGGAGATTGAAGCCAACATTAGACACAACATGACAACAAAATTAGAGAAGGCATTAGCGGAGAAACGACGTGAGGACACGGCGCTCATCTCTCGACAAGTTAAGGAAATAATGGGCTCGGACTTGGCTGATATTCGTACGCTATTGAAACAAACTGCCATGAAACAAGCATCCTTCATTGATGTTGACAAAGCAGAAGCCATGATAAAATCTTATACCTCGACTCTCGAAGAGAAAATAGTGGGTATGTTGTCGACCAATAACAAGGACAAAGATGATGCTCTACTGTCAACGGAAGAATCATTATCAAGACATAAAACATCAATGAAACAAGAACTGAATAAGATATCACAGACAATCATTACCAAGCAGGTAGCAGACGCCATTGTAAATGATAGGTGTGACCAAATGTTCGATCGATGCATGAAAGTTATCAACGACTCGTCTAATCAGTTTGACAATAAGATGAGTGCTATTTCTTCTAAGCTACAAGCTTGCGCCAATAGCGAGGATGTCATTCACCTTGCACACCAGCAAGCTGCCCTCGGTGAGTCGTTGACTTCTAGTATGGAGGTGGTAGATAGATTCGAGTCGAAACTAGATGAGCTCGGGCAATCCTTTGGAGGCAAGATGAGCACAATGTTGGATGTTGTCGAATCCTGTAACGAAAGATCAAGACAACTAGGATTAAAGCTTGCTGATAGAGAAGTTGTCGAACAACATTACACAATGGATGAAATGCAATCAAAGATAACGACTCTACAACAGGATGGAGTAGACGAATCAGTATTGCAAAAGAGCACAACTCTCCCTGTTCTCGATTCTCATGCTGCTAGTAACAGCAACTCTGTACAACAGTCATCACTTGCAACACCCATCAAGGCGAGTGACGACCAGCCAAGGGAGTTGATCCTTAGCCCTGATTTATCTCCAAAGTTCAATTCATTCCTTGACTTTATCTCCCAACCATCAGCCGCGGATAATAGTCTAACAAGTATATCGTCACAGCCACATCAATCACTATCTAGTAGTAGAACTCCATCAACAAACACAAACAACATTGCAAACTCAGAAGAGAAATCTGTCCCCTCGTCTGTTGGCTCTTCATCAAATGGTAGCAGATCTGATACAAACGAAGAAGAGCAGCAAAGCCTTACCCTTGAGAGGAACAGAGCATTGAGTAGCCTTGCACGAACACTATCAAGTGTTGCAATTAAGAATGATGATGCATCCTTATTGGAAATGGCGACCGACATTCGAGCTGGCAAAAGAGAGGAGCCCAACAAGGACTCTCGAGATGGGGAAGACATAAAAGGTTCCCCATTATCTGCTGCAGAGAGCATCGACACAGCAACTGCACTCTCACTCTGTGGTGTACAGCTCGACCAATCATCTTCTCGTTCAGACTCGCCACCAACATCTGTGGACGACAATAGCATTGATACTGCTGGTGCAATCTCTTTGTGTGGTGGTATACAAGATCAGTATGAAGAAGATAAAGAGACGGAGAACATTAATGACAAGCTTACGACTGATAACAAGACGATGGAGGAGCATCGAGATGACAATAAAAATGATGATATCGAGCACGAAACGACTAGCAGTGGAAGTGGTAATACATCAACATCTCTCGACTCTCTAAACACCACTTCTTCATCATCTTCTTCTGATGAAGAAGTTGACCTCAAGAAGAAGTCTGACTCTCAATACAACCCAACACGACAGTCAAACCCTGATCCTTACCAAGGATGGGACACATTGTTGCTCGAGTTACGAGCGTCTGGTAAAATCCTACGAGATGGCAGTAGTGATTCTTCCTCTTATAGCAGTAACTTCTCTGCTGATGAATGAGGAAGCTGTGATATGAATACAACTTTGTATAAGATACCTCTAGCAATTCAAACTAAAGACTAACGCATAGTATTACTTTCAGTGTCCGGATTTGATTCTATTGCTTTATACTGGTAACATTATCTTTCTTTCCAACTTTTGCAATAGTGACACATCTTTCTTTCTAGCTATCCTCTCACACGTTTCCCCTTATACTCTATACTCAATCCCCGATATGATTTCTAGCCATTTAATTTATTGCGGTTTAGGAGTGGCTGCCGCTGCTGATCCCATAATCTTCTGCATATCCTCTTCTAAACTCTTATATTTTTCAGTAACTTTTTCTGTAGCAGTCTTCTCCCCATCCCTAATAGCCTCAACTAATGCAGTACTTAAATCCTCGGCACTTACACTTGCCAAATATTCTTCATTAATATTAACATCTGATGCCTCAAATCCTGGCGATGGATTAACAGGTAATTGTGGTGGAATGTAGGATATTTCAACTTCAATATTCCCATCGGCGGCAGTACCTGTAATTTTTTCATTGGCTAATTCCTTATCTAAATCATTCTTCTTCTGTGCTAGTTCTTGTGCTTTTTTGAACATTGCTAATTGATCCATCATACCTGGTCCTCCACCTTGTCCTTCTGGTGCGTTTGGGTCCTTTGGTTTAGAACCAAATAGGTTTAGTGATGTCGATGATACTGTTGTTTGTCTGCTCATTACATTATTACCACCCGATCTTGAAGTAGAAAATGCTGATGCATTAGTTGCAGTGAATACTATGGTCGCTATTGTTGCAAGTTTCGTCATGATGCTGTCTATTATTATATTGGTGTCTATCGAATTGAATGAGAGTTGATCAGTTGCAACACGAGTGTACTGGTATTCTATGGTGTCTATTCGATATCGAATGAGTTGTAGTAGGAGGTGATGAGTGGAATAAATGATAGGATACCTTTGGCGTTTTGCATTGTTTTGTGGCACAAAGCTATATCGATATATTAGTAATATGCTCAAATCTATACAGATGATATGGCCAATAGCCATATTATTGATTTCTGCCCTAATGAAAAGCGAGGGATTTGCGCCGCCTTCAATATCTCAGCACATATCATCCTCACAAATACATCATGATAACTCAATGTCAATACAACTGAGCAATCGGATAGCTGTCGTCCATCCATCAACTCAGCTCTACATGTCAGATGAAAAAGAAGGACCTGGATTAGTTCAATCAGTGTTTATATCGGGAGTACTTCTATTCTTTGTCGCCAGTGCTTTTGCACCCCTTACTCTTCTGCAGGATCAATCACCATCATCACTAAGCCTTGGAGACTCGGTAGTAACATCTCAAGATGGCAATAAGTTGAAGACATATCAGAGTAAACTCGATGCATTGAGCGAAGCTAAGATACAGGAGAAATTGAGCAATATACCAGTGTTCTACATAACCGATGATAACAATGGTATTGGAGATAGCTTTTATCTTTCATACAATCAAGCAAAGAATGAAGCATCAGATAAGATTGTTAAAGTGCAGGTTATGTATCCATTGATATTAAAGCAAGGTAATACAAAGACAAACAATAAAACTCCGTCTGACATCAAAAGTGCTAGACAAAATGTAGATGAAAGAACATACAAACTCGTGGCTTCAAAAGCAGCTCTAAGTGAAGGAGATATGTCATTGAAAGAAGGAGATATATCATTATTCGTTGTTGAAAAGCTAGCATTTGCAGGCAATGACGGTAAGCCGCAGGTACCTCTATTCACAGAAAGAGGAGACGGAGTTGTGAGCTATGCTAGACTAAGAGAATCAGGGGGTAATAAGCTACCTGAAGTACCATCGATTCGGACTACAACTCTACTAGACGTACTGGAGAGCATGGAGAAAGGAACACGACCGGGAGTAGGGCAGTTGGAATTCTATGCCAATGCTGATGATGTAATCAAGGCTGATGAAATGACACAATAAGATAGACTATCAGTTAATACAACTAGGATAGTATATCACAAAGGAGGTAAATAAACTAGATGTAACTCCTCATATGTCCGAAGCTAGGAGGGAATAAAGTTTGCAACGTCTTTAGCCTCTCTGCCTCCGCCTGCCTGCCTCACTCTCGGCACAGCCGCTAGAGTAAAAGTAACAACCTTCTTTCCTCATCAATACACTATGGACGATTTTGACCTCTTTGGTGGTTTACCAACCGTAGGAGGAGGCGGAGACGGCGCTGCTGATAATTCAGTACCAGCAAAAACAACAGAGGCATCACAAACAAAGGATACCACTACCACTATTATATCAACAAAAAATACCGATAATCAGCCATCAAATACTAAACCTGCTACCTGTACTACTGGTGATGGTGTTGTTAAGTCAGAAGCATTATCGGATAAACCAAAGGAGAGTACATCATCACTTGTAAGCTCCATCGGTACTAGTGGTACTAAACTGGTGAGTTATGCGATATCGTTTTTTTTTTGTGATATGAGTTTAATAGTTTATGAGTATATGATGGGAGTACTTTACCTATGATATGATATGAATGAGTAGTATCATGTAAAACATCTCACTGATAATTGCAATTATTGCATATAGGCATTTGTTCCGCAAGCAATTAGAAAGAAGAAGGCTACAAAACAACCACAAAAGCCATTAGAACACATACCTTTAAAGAAGAGACGATTTGTTGGGATATTGGAGACAAAGATTGAAACGGAGGCACAGAATACTGAGAGGAATAATATAATCAAGTCATCACTAGATGGACAAGCAACTGCTGGATTAATTGCATCTGAAATAACATGGGATAATAATGATCCACACAAAACAAATAATGAAAGTCAACAACAAGCTACAACACATGAACAAACAACATATCCAGAGAACAATGAACCAGAGTCGTTACGATTACTTCATGAAAGTGTAACGAATCTATATGATCCTCACTGTCCGAATGATTATCTAGCATGGAGAGAAAGGAAGAAGACAGAGCAAGTCAGAAAAGATATGCAAAGGACGGCATTACAACGACTTAATCAGCAGGAGAAGATGAGGAAGAAGATTGAGGAAGAGCGTAAAAAGATATTAGAAAGTGGTGATTTCAATAAGATTGTTGAGAGTCAAGCCAGTAGAGAAGGTGCTGGGGGGGTTGGTAGAGGACGGGGTAGAGGAAGAGGCGTTGCTAATAATTTACCGGCTTGGTTAGTGAAGAAGCAACAAGAACAAAAGGCAGACTCCTCTTCTGCATCAACCAAACCAATAGATAGGCAACAATTTGATGATTGAATAGGTAGTTTGTTATCAAAATGATGATTCTAAGTAAATAACTAAACTGAGTAAGTGAATCTACTCTATCCCTGAGACTATTATTTCGTTCGATCGCCAAAGTTTCATGTCATCTAAAAGAAATTATCGTATCGTATCATACCTCTTAACATAAGCTTTGAGTTGCTAGGTACTTTATTGATTGACTATGCTATCAACTGCACACCGCCATGTTCTAAGTCGGGCGTGCTTATCGTCTTCTTCACGCTCTTTATCTGGCATTCCATCTTGGGCAACACTTGATCCGTCATGTAAGTGTTCATTAAGTTTCCTTTATGTCATAAAATTATGACACATATACGATATCTTTTAACTAAACACTCTTCTCTTTCAGCCCTTGGTACTAATTCAGAACCATATGCAGTATCGAATATAGTCAATGGAACATGGTGTAATACACAAACAACAATGACTATTCCAAATCCAATGGATAAAGATGCTCCGCCAGTATGCACTATCCCTGATACACAGATTAATGAGCTGCAACCTTTCATTGCAAGTTTGAAGAGTGTACCCAAAAGTGGTGTGCACAATCCACTAAAGAATAATGAAAGATATTTGCAATTTGGTGAGATATCTAGAAAGGTAAGAGACTTATATCCGTGTGTTATGTGATGCATTTCATAGTACTACAAACAAAACATATATCAATAACACATATACTAGGCAGGAGATGCACTAAGTAATCCAGTAGTTGCAGACTTCTTTGCCAAGTCTATCCAAAGAACTGTGCCAAAATCATATGCACAAGCCATGGGTGAGGTAAAAGTTACAGCTGATTTCCTAAACAATTGTAAGTATATTCTTTTTTATTTGTTTTTCATCTAATATAATCAAGAACTTATGCTTATCTCTTCTCTTATACAGTCGGCGGAGACAATGTACGATTCTTGGCTAGATCATTTGGTGTACCAGGAGACCATTATGGACAATTCAGCAATGGACATCGATGGCCATATGGAGCTGTAGCAATTGTGGCCCCATTCAACTTCCCACTTGAAATACCAGTGCTTCAATTAATGGGAAGTTTATTCATGGGCAACAAGCCAGTGCTAAAGCCAGCAGAGAAATGTTCATTAGTTATGGAACAATTCTTACATCTATTACATGATTGCGGCATGGAGAAGAAGGATGTTGATTTGTTGAATTGTCAAGGACCAGTGGCGGAAAAGTTGATATTAGATGCAGATGTTCGTCTTACACAATTTACAGGAAGCTCTAGGGTAGCAGATCGCCTATTAGAGGTAACAAAGGGAAAAGTAAAGATTGAGGATGCAGGATTTGATTGGAAGATTTTAGGACCAGACGGCGTTGATGATCTTGACTATGTTGCCTACCAATGTGATCAAGATGCCTATGCATGTGCTGGACAAAAGTGCTCAGCGGAGTCGATACTCTTTGCTCATGACAACTGGGTAAAGGCTGGCCTATTTGATAAGATCAAGGCAAATGCATCACGACGTTCACTTGATGATTTAACAGTTGCTCCGGTATTAACTCAAACAACCAAGAGCATACTCGACCACACTAATAGGCTGCTTGAGATTCCTGGATCAAAGTTGCTGTTTGGAGGAAAAGAATTAGAGAATCACAATATACCTGAAGTCTACGGAGCAGTGGAACCAACAGCCGTCTTTGTTCCCTTGACCGAGATGCTAAAGGACGAACACTTTAGTGCTGTTATAACAGAGATATTTGGTCCTTTTCAGGTGGTCACATCCTTCAGTGATGATGAGATATGTCATGTTCTTGATGCATGTGAAAGGATGTCTCATCATTTGACTGCTGCTGTAATATCCAATGATGTTGAGTTTCAAACTACTGTACTAGCACACACTGTGAATGGAACAACGTATGCAGGTAGAAGAGCAAGAACAACAGGAGCACCACAGAACCATTGGTTTGGACCAGCAGGCGATGCAAGAGGAGCTGGTATAGGAACTCCTGAAGCGATTAAGATGGTCTGGAGTTGTCACAGAGAGATCATATTTGATACCACCATTCCCAAGGATTGGACACAACCAAAGGCAACATAAGGTTGACAGACTTTTCTTATGTACTAGGATAGTGTAAAGTATAGATGAAAACAAAGCGTTGATACCTCATACTGATATACATCTCTTTCTTTAGCAACTCTAGATGCTAATGATATAGCTGCTACCTTTCTTGGTTGTGCTATAATGTATCTCCTTCACTACTTGCTTGCCTGCCTGCCATCTTAGACCACTCTCTCTAAAAAGGCGGGATACCCGTATATCTTTTAGGATACCGGGGAAAGATCCATCATTAGAAGTCGAGTTCAAAAGGAGATTGAAAGTGTATCAGTGTGGCAAGTGACAAAGACATACAATATACAATGCAGCATATAATACTGATTATACTCGTGGTTCTTACAGTAGTTGATGGGTTCTTTTTAGTATCAAGAATATGCAATTCAAAACATAATTTACATCTAGCATCTCATGATGACAATGACAACACACAACTATTCCCAGAACAATTAAATATAATTTATGATTCCAAATGCTCAGTATGTCAATGGGAAGTAGATTATTTACAGTCTCAAATGGATAAGTACTTTGCAGATACGGAACCGCTAATGAGGTTCACTGATCTCGAATTAGGTGATTATGACGAGAACGATCCAGTAAATGGTGGTGTGACATATGAGATGGGCATGAGATCATTTCATGCCGTTAAACAGAATGGGGAAGTATTACATGGTGTTCCAGTATTTAGAGAAGCGTACGAGATCATTGACCAAGGGTGGGTATGGTCTGTTACTAAGATTCCAATCATAGGGAAGCTGGCTTCATTTGGATATGATATATTCGCAAGTATTAGAACACAACTTACTCGAGGTAGTAGTGTGGAAGATTTGATAGAAAAACACTATCAGCTAAAGTCTGAACAAGAAGTATGCAAGCCATGTCAGGAAGATAAGAAGAATCTTGAATCATCATGGTTGACAACATTCTCAAATGGTATACAGACATGGACATCTGAGAGCAAAACTATTTCAGTAGTTTGTGATAGTGACAAAGAAGAAACCACATCGAGAACTTCAAAGGTTGATATCGAAATCATATCTTTGAAGCACCCTATTCTGATACTCAGTGGTGCAACTCCGGGACCATTCTATCACTCACATCCACATGTATCTACAGAGTTTGATCATTTAGACTTTTCAATGGAGGAACAAGTAAAGTCAAACATTGAAGTTATACGAAAGATAGCCAATACCGTCCAAGAGTACAATAGGGATGGATTACTACCATTTTCATTACCTCTTCCCCCATCAGACTCATCGGATATGAATTACTTTAAAGGAATAGAATCGCCTAAGTTGATACATTGGATATCGAATGATAAAGAAGATACAAACTATCCATGTGGCTGTTCTGACTATCAGTCACGACTACAGGTAGTAAATGATGCAACGGATAAGTCATGTCGAGATAATAGTATGGATTCGTACAATGTATTAGAAAACTATGAAGTGGGCAATAACGTCTCAGATCGTCGGTTTAGATTGGAGACATTTGCAATGTTTGGCATCGAAGAAGGTACAAAAACGAATGGCGAACATACCTTTGTTCAGCTTGATATGAGAGACATCCTTGATCCTCAATACTTCATGCCTTATGTGCCGGCATATGCGATCACAGGAGGTAAGCTTGCTATGTTCACAGTCACGAGCAATAGTGGAGGCAAGAGTTCAAAACAAGCAGATGTCGATCAAGTAAAGCTTGCATATGATAATATGATATCAGTACTAAGCAAACTTGACGCTACTTTTGACAATGTTGTGATGTTATGGAATCGGGTTAAAGATCTTGATAAAAACGAACGCTCTGTATTAATGACTCGATCTGAAATAATGGGTTGGGATAGACCCTTAGCTGAGTCTGTATTAGAAATCAATGGTGTAAATGATACAATTCAGGGTATAGACGAGAGAACTGGCGAGCAACTGTACATTGAGTTGATTGTAGTAGCACAACTCCCTAGCTAAAGATAAGTTCTAAATAGATTACTGTTAAGTTAATTAATCAACATTGAATACCTTAGCTAGCCATTGTTGACATTCGTTCAGTACTTGCCGTGCTTCTGGCACTCCAGCTGTTGACAACCCCCAATAAGCATGTGGCATATCTGGTACAGCTCGGAGCTTACTTTTAACACCAACACTTCTTAGCCTACCATTGAATGCAACTGAATCATCAAGGAGTGGATCTTCTGAACTAGTGAAGATGAGAGTTTGTGGGAAATTGCGTAGTATATCATCAGATGCAAAATAAGGCGATGTCAGAGGGTCTTCCACAGCCGCTTTGCAGTACGACCTTGAAATCGTCGATATCAGGGCAGTAGGCAAAACAGGATCACTTGCTCCATCTACTCTGGAAGGGCTTGAATAATCTAATGACATGTTCAAGAACGGACAGCACAGAAGCAAGGCATCAGGGAGAATTGAGCATCTACTCTGTGAGCCATATTCGCTTGTAGGTATGCCGCCATCACCCTCTTCCAGATCATTCATTATTTCATAGCTTCTGCAATTTGAGAGACCCATGCTATCTCCTTCCTCATGATTTGCTATCAAACTAACACAAAGGGCGGAGGCCAAGTTGCCTCCAACGCTCTCTCCTGATACAACTATACGGTCGGGAGCAAATCCAAGCAGTGTTGCTGAGCTACCTGATCTCAGAGATTGGTAAATGTTTGTTACCTCAGTGATTGCATCTGGAAACGCCTGAGGTAAGAGAGCATACTCTGGTATGATAATAACCGCTTTACAGGCTGCAGACCAGTCCAATAGATATGGCAAATCACCTGCAATAGTATGAGCAAAGAACCCTCCGCCTGTAAGATGAAGGATGACATTTTGCTTTTGGAAACCACTAACGTTGGCTGTTGAGGAGTGAGTAGACAACATGCTTTCATGTATTGTCCCCAGTCTAACATCCTCTCGCTTTTGTTGACGTCGATACCTCCGAAGTGCCGAGGCTAAAGCTGGACAAGTCTCTCGGCTCAATACAAAGCATGATACTCCACAAATCTCAATCCTATCTGCAATCGCGGCTCCTTTCAGTATCCGCACTGCTTCTAGTGACGCCTTCTTCACTGCAGGTAGTGATACAACTCCCCAGGCGTTTGTCAAGACAGATGACGAGTAATTGGCTACAGATGACGCCGACTTAGCCGAGGGACCGACAACGTTGTAATAACTAGCTGCTAGTGATGCAACGACATATGTCCATAATCCTGATGATTCCTCATCAGCAGACAAAGATGACTTGGTGGCTGCCTCTTGGCCTCTGGTTATCTCAATTGCCTTTCCTATGGATGCATAAAGTAGATCCATTCCTCTTTTGATCAATTGAAAGCGTATGGAACCATTAGAGTACCACAGTAGATACTTGCGCGGTGCCAGGAGCTTCTTGTGCCCGATATCATTCTTTCTTGGCTCCTTGTTATTGTTAACGAGGCATATCCAACCAAATATCCATGTTTCAATTGCTTCTGCCGAATCGGCTACTCGTGCATTCATAGTAAGTATCCTCCATCGTTTTCGAATAAATGATGCGGTAGCCACACCAACCGCAGCCTTGCCTGCAATAGCCACAAGCTTGTACTGATCTTGGTTTGTTTCTTTGGATGATTTAGATGATGTTAGAAAGTATGTTCCACCCATTGTTACGCTTGCTAACACCAACAATTTATACTTTCTCCATGAAGTATCTCTTTCCATATCAGAAGACGAAGATGGCTGGATTGCATTTGACGTCTCACTATCATCGCTGAGTGATACTGTGATCCCATCATTACTGACAGTTCGACGAGGACTAAATCTTGGTATTTCTTCTGATTGAAATGATATGGATCGAGGTCTTCCACCCGTACATCGTATAGATGCTCGAGCCTTTCCATTACAAAGCACAGAATTGGCTTCTTCAATACGAACCAAGCAAAGCTGTAATGTCATCATAAGTCTAAACAGAGATGAATCTTTGTCACTCTTTGATGGGGAGTACTTGCTGCTTCTTGATTGTTTTGTTGGAGAATATGGAAGTTGTTGAAAGTCTGATGGAAATGTAATCCCTCCTGTAGAAACTCGTCTATGCGATTGCGGTGGCGGTGGACTTATATCCCCAGCACTTTGCATTGGAGGAGGTGATGGAGAACGTTTTCCACAATACCAACCGAGAGAATTATACTCATCTTCAACTGGGTCATCAATAGACAAGGCTTGATTATAATCAGCTTGTATTGGAATATCTGACTGTGTCCTTCTATGATTTGATTTGCTTTGTATAGTAGCACTTCGATAGTCCCTAGCGACTTTTTCTGCAGACTGTAATGTCTTTACAGTATCCATTAATGTTGGATATGATTCATGTTCACCAAAGAATTGATGCAACTTCGCCTTCTTGTGCACATCATTTTCATTAATACTTGATAGAAACTCCATCTCCCTATCCAATAAGTCGAGAAGATGTGTATGTATCAATCTATCAACACATTTTAGTGCTGTATAATGTGTGATGTATAATGAAAGGTGTCAACACAGACATAAAATATGCAAAACATACAATACATTATCAATATAACATATGTATATATGATGATGTGATGTGTGACTTATAGAAAGGTGTCAACATACAACATATCATATTTATGTCAATGTCAGATAAGATAAAACTCACCATCATACATAGTCAGTAGTTGAAACGCCCGTCTTTGAAATACTCTTTCAGATGAATTGGATTCCATCAAATCCAGTATTGAATGCAATAAAGATCGACATTTCTCAACTAATTTTGCAGCATCAATTGCATAATGATAGCTGGTTGTTTGTCGATGGTTGTTGTTCATTGTATATGTATCCTATGTGCTTGCCCGCCCGATCACTCCTCAATAGTATATTTAGTTATTGCCTATCAACGTTAGAAAGTCTTATTTACGACATGATATGCCTGCATCAATCCGTCATATCATACATACATCCATCAGATCAAGATATCATGTTGAAGTGTCAACTTACTACTTGATACGGTATCTTTACTGACAACTGCAACCCACCAACCAATCTCAGGCTAACCAAACAATAATAAGAACCTCTCTTGATAATAGATCAGCTAGTGCTATCATCTACATATACAGTAATCATGTCATTAGTAAGTAGTATATTCGGTTCTTCTTCAGGTGATAAATCAGCGGCGTCGTCGACCGATTTATTTGCAAAAGTTATACCATCTTCATTGCAGAAAAAATCTTCTCCTCCCCCATCGCCATCAAAGAAAAAGAAGGACGATAAGAAGAAGGAAGAGGATGGAGATGATTCGTCCAGTAGTAGTAGTGATAGTGAATCTTCTGCAAAAGAACAATCTACTACCGAAGAAACACCAACCAAATCAATAAGCAAACCAACAAAAGAACAACTCAAAGATGAATCAGAACGTACAATATTCGTAGGTAATCTACCAGTTGATATAACTAGAAAGGCATTAGCATCGATTTTTAAACCATGTGGTACAGTATTAAGTACTAGATTACGAAGTGTGGCTGTTTCGGGTGTGAAGTTACCTCCCGAACAGGCTGGCAATCAGGTATGTTCATATCATGTGTGCATATCATGTGTGCATATCTTTCTTTGTATATTTATAATGTATGCACTCACAATACTTTCTTCATTAAACCCAAACTGCAGAATATGATGAGAAAAGTATGTGCCAATACAGGAAAGTTACAAACAGATACACCCAAGAATAATGCACAGGGATATGTAGTCTTTGAATCTCTATCATCTATACCAGCAGCATTGCAATTGAATAATACTACCTATGAATCACATTCAATACGTGTTGATCATGCCAATCCAACAATTGAACCAACTCGATCAGTCTTTGTTGGTAATTTGCCATATTCAGCTGATGAGGAAACATTACAGACACATTTTATGAATCATCTATCTGCCGAAGATTATAATGAAAGTGAGGGGTGTGCAGTACAAGGTGTTAGGATTGTACGAGATAAGGAAACACAAAAGTGTAAGGGATTTGGATATGTTATGTTGAGAGATGCAACGTTGGTTCCGCTTGCTTTGGGTTTGCATAATCAAACTACATATATGAAGAAAGAATTAAGAGTAATGGTATGCGGAAAGAGATTTAAGGGTACTAGAGGTCGTGATAATGATAAAAGTAGCGGGAAGGGAAGACGGTCGTTTGAGGGACAGAGAGCAAGTGGTGGTGCATCATCAACAAAGAAGCGTAAGTCAGGTGAAGGTGCAGCGTCACCAGGTAATGTCGGAAAAGCAAAGAAAAGACGTGCTCGTAGTGACAAGAAGACATCTAATTTCGGAGCAAACAGTGGAGGAGGAAAGATGAGTAAACGAGCTGCTACTGACAAGAAGGTGAATAAGAGAGTCAAGAAACTAGAGAAGCGTGTGAGAAAAGGAATGGGTAAAAAGCATTAGGTGAGGAAGTTCTCTCTTCTCCTCTTAAAGCAGATTGGATATTAAAGTGTAATATAGAGTAGAGGATAATATATCCTTAATGTATCACTGTTTGTTACATAACTGATGCTCGTTGTGTCACTGATACACCATAACCGAACATCTGTCTTAACTTTTTGGCCGAAGCGCTATCTTTTCCTCCGAACAATTCATTTGGGAACGGCCCAACCTCGTGCGCAAACACACTCTGTTCAATCATCATTGTATCTAAATCCTCAGCTGTAGCCATGAAGCTGTTGCATCTTCGATTCTTCGAGCCACGGCGTGATACTCGAACTTTTCTTGACTCTAATTCAAAGATAGATGGTTCATAGGATTGCAAGAAGTAATACAAAAGATAGAAAGATTGGACATTCTTGTCTGAGGATGACTGTTTTGCATTAGACACAGCTGTCAGAAAGAAATCCTTAGCTTCGACCCCATTTGTATTGTCTTCATTCTTGTTCTTCTTTGTAGAACAGATCTTGATAGCTTCATTAAGATTTCCAACTGATAGAAGACATTTGACAGCACTTGTTGTGGCACCACAACCTAAAAGTATTACGGTGGCGTGAGAGATAAGTTGTCTTGCTGTAGATGGACTGCACTTAGTTGATGCTGTATAAAGAATTAATGAATAAGAATGATAGAGGGTAAGTCGGAACGCTCAATAGAAGTTCATGACACAAGTATCTTACCTTTATCATGACAATCTGTAGCAATCTGAAATAGTGTTTCTGCAAATGATACTGCTCCTGGATCATCAAAGTGCATTCGATTAGAAGAAGGAAGCTCCAATTGACGTCTCCTTCTGGTGATTGTCCACTGAGTCTGTTGTGCAGAAAGAAATGCACATAGCTCTGTGTTCTGAGCAGTCCTCCACAATAAAGCTATTACCAAACACTGAAGTGCTGTACAAGGGGCTAGAAGTCTCCTCTCAATCTCCACAAAGTAACAGATCACAAAGGATGACATAAACTTCAGCTTCTTTGAGTCTCCCATCTGAATAGCTGATTTGACATGAGGTAGAAGTATCATTTGTATTACTTCGGCCTGTGTCAACACATGAGAACATGCCTCTGGTGGTGCCATCATGCTACCAAGTACAATCTCGTCTGCATTTGAGATGTCGTCCAATTGAAGAAGAGAGCACTTTGTGAGCAAAGAAACATTCTGACTACTCTTGCCTGTCATTTGCATCATTTCTTCCATGTGTGCCTCCCCTTCAACATCAAACTTGGTAGCAATGTCGCATTTTGCATATTCATCAATAACCACTGTAAGCCAAGTCCGTAGTGTCGTCATGTCATTCAAACCAATCAGTTGAGAGAATCGTTCCATGATAAGGCTCCTTATTGTTGCCTTGGAGTTGCTTCTCCTCAGTAAGAAAGGGATACACATTGCTGTTGCAGGTATACCCTTGAGTAGCTGTGGCAGGCTCAGACTCACTTCAAATAGTAGGCCTTGACCATTGGTATCCAGGAAGTAGTGTGGTGCGAGGAAGCTTAAATTGTCATCGTGGATATGTGGACTTCCAGAAGTATTACTAGTTGGCTCATACAGGCTGATCATATCGCGCATAACTCGTTGATCGTCACAAAACGAGGCGGCAACGTCGATATAGTACGTGGTTTCTTCATTCTTGGAAAATATGCATAGTAGGTTATTCATCGCACCGACAGATATAGACTCTTCGTTGATGTTTCCTTTTAGTGCATCAAACTTCTGGTGTCTAACGTGGATACAGTTCGCTGCTTTGTCTAACTTTGTCAACCCGATACCACCTTTATCGGTGCCTAATGAACCTAACTCAATGCAATATACATAATCATATAACCTAACCAAGAATATTTCAGTTGGCAGAACTACCGTACTACTCTCTTTCTCTTTGTGTGGTTTATTGTCAGTCTTGGATGATCCAAACGATTCTAAAGAAAGCTGTAGAGTATGCCTGTCGTCTTCATCATTAGCACTAATTTCACGCAGTGCTCCAGCAACAAAAGTAGGCAACGTTTGAACAATAGAGGAGTCCTTGGAGAAGAAGATTGTTTTCATTTGCATCACTGCAGTGGGAAATGATACACTCTTGATTGAGCTGTCTCCCTGACGATTAAGCTCCTCTTTATCATCAATGGAGAAGTTTCTATCAATGGTTACAGATACGTCAAGTCCACCACCTTCCTCAACAGTAGACGTCTGTCTCAAGTTGCTCTTGTATGATCCAATTACTAATGTTTTCGCTGAAGCCTCAAACCAAAAGCTCGCAGCCAAGGGATGCGGTAGCACATGAGCTTTAATAAGTTTCTTCTTTGCCATATTCATGTTGTAAACGATGACCGATGTTGTGGTAACAACAATTAGATCTAATTCAGCATTATCATCTCCATTTTCTGACGACCTAGCAGACCAGAGCACTCCACCTCCAATAATGCTTGTTGTTCCAGGCTTAATACCCTCTTCAAGTTTTGGTCCAAAGATACTACGCTGAGATCCTTCACGGAAATTGGGAAGCTTCTCGGGTTTTGAGGTAACAGTGAATGCGTCATAGGATAAATCAATATTAAAATGTACATCATTATCATCTCCCTCTGATAAGAGTGAAGAAGATCTTTCCCCTGCAGCAAATGTCTGTCGTCTCCTTCTCGGTGGTAAACTCTTTCTTAGGTCTTCTCCCTTCTCTACAGTTGCAATACGGATCATTCTATGAGTAGTGTATTACAGGAGGGAAATTGTGAGGGATGCATATCATATACATACCACATATGCACATCATTCAATCACATATTATTTACTCACGTTGGGGTATATTGCAAGGCTAAGAATCTCATCCCATTACTCATCTTTGGGCTAAATTTGGCAAGTATTGGTATTCTCCTGGCTAATGCAATCGTTTGCTGAGTTTGTCCAGTCATGATTGTATCATCCTCTTCACTGTTTCCGCTCATGACTGAAGCGTCTATTCTTGTATTCTCAACAGTTGCCAATTGCAAAGGAAGAGGAAATGATACTGATATTTCAATAGTTAACGCCTTGAGTTTTTCTTGTGCATTTCTCTTTGCAGCATCAAAGGCACTTTCAATTGTAACTTCTTCTTCCTCTTCGTCACCATTATCAATTGATAGACTACGGGGCTTTTGGGGAAATCCAAATGCTTGATATTTCACAATTTCATAAGGATCATCTTTTGTGCCATCATCAGATATACCAGCACTACTACCAATCAATACAGATGAGTCTATCGATCCTACACCGGAAATAAAACTTCCACGAGGATTATCACCATCTCTACGAGGAGTAATCGGTAAGGATAGTGATTGTTGCCTAGCCTCGAGAGCTACAAAGCTTCGAGTTTCCTCATCAAACCACTGTTTGTGTATCACGGGTATAAATATAATATGGTATAATATATGATTAGAGTATCATATTATGCATATGAACAAATCAAGTATAGAACAAGGAGCAAGCAAATAGATATCATACAACAAGTCATAGCAACACAACATCAACATAAATAAGTTTGTAAAAAAAGAGATGCATACCGTAGCAGCCGGCGGCTGAAAATCCTGTTGATGATTACCACCACCACTACTATTAGATATGATTGTTAGGGGGGCTTGTAGACTGGCCATTGTGGTATATTGATGTTTCCTAACTCCTAACCACTATTGTAATCGGCGAAATAATATGAGAGTGTATTCGGCTCTCCCCAATAGATTTAGGTTAGAATCTTTTGTTGTCGATAGCTATTATATTACTACATATGGTATATTACCAAGCTATTACTGAGGCAAGCAATGCATTGATATAACGTGATATTATATATTTCGTTGCATGTTGCACTTGTTTGTAGGTCATTAGTGGAGGTATTTAATAACACAACATTGCAAAAAAGTGGTACTCACAAAATTATATACAATTCAGTCGTTGCAAATAAGATGATACATGATACTTTGATACGGCATTAGCGATAGAAACAACACACAATAATGCAAAACAAAATGATACTCAATCGCAATCATCTATTCAAGATATCGTTCATACTACTCTTATTGCAACAAAGAGTACTACTAACCAATGCACAATGTATAACACCAACAAACGGATGTATCAATGGTTTATGGTCAACTACATTATGTAAATGTCAATGTATACCACCCTTCTGTCTCGATAACAATGGTGAATGTAAATCAAATACTGGCAATTGTGGTGGAAATCCCTTCTCGACATGTCAATCGGACGATAGCTGTCCCTGGTGGATAGATTCAAGTAGATTAGAAAGATGTAGAAGTGGCAATCGAGTTCCGTTAGGTATATGGGAGATATATTCAAGTAGGGAAGTATGTTGTAATGTAGAACATCCATATTCAGCTTCATGTAATAATTCTTCACAATCTGACTCTGCATCACAACAACAAGCTACTCAGACTACTGAAGATGAAGAAGATATATATGAAGTAACACCAATCAAATTTACATTGAACAACTTACCATCCGATGTTAACATAAGAAAGCTCAAAGAAGAAATGACAACGATACTTAAAAGGATATTAGTTGACTTGCAAGATCGTGTGCAAGATTTAAAGGTAAGCAATGTTCAAGAGAACTTGGTACTAAATGTTAATAGTAACGATCAACAAGGTAGTGGCAGCAGTGGTACAGTTAGTAGAGATGTCTACTTCGATGTTACAGTTGTTAAATCACAACAACAAGAACAGTGGGGTCCATTGATCATAGCTGGTATTAAAGATTCATATGATATAATACTCGATAGAATACGACAATGGACTGATGAGGAGTATTTTGGATATAATATAGGTTTCAATATGTGCACGGAAAATAATGGTAGTTTTGGAATGTGTACAAGTGAAGATGAACGTGTTTCTGCCAAGTTCCGATTGAGTAATGTACCAATTGATTATGGGTTGGATGTCAATGATTTGATACAGCAAGTTGTTTTGATATACAAAAACTTATTAGAAGAAGAAGTGGAGATTATCAATATTGAAGTTAGTAATGAAATCAATCTATCATCATCAGATAAAGACGAATCAGAAACAGTAACAAAAGACATCTTTTTGGAAATCACTATGAAACCCCAACCTGGCACAAGTGACTTTAGTCAAGTAGTTAATGACAAACTATCAACGTCAAGAAAAGAGATTTTAGACGGTATACAAAGTTATACCGATTCAATCTACTCAGATTACAATATTGATTGGTGTATCGATAATGAGAATGCATACAACGCCGCTGGGTGTCCTTATTCATTGTCAACGACGACGCTTCTACTACCAATTTGGGCAATCATTACGATAGCAGTAGGTAGTTTAATCGCTTGCATTATATGCTGTTATATCGTTCGATGCAGCAAACGACGCCGTGCAGATTTGAAGAATGATGTCAATCTGGTGAGCTACATAGAATCAGGAAAGCTGGCAAGCAAAACCGAGCAACAATTGACAGTAGGACAACAACGAGCTACTCGTCGTCCGTCACAAGCTCCACTTCCTCCACCGCGGAGAAGAACTATAGATTATGACAATAGACCAAGATCTCAAAGTCGAAGAACCATGGATTCATATGACGATGACAATAGACCGAGACTTTCTCGTGTTCAATCTAACAGATCGTCAAGATCACGATCACATTGTTTGCTACAACAGCAGAATGATCTTCCAAGGAAGCAAGATACCGACTATTACCTAGAGAATGGAGAGTCGTTTGTCTTTGATGGTGTCGAGAAAGTTGACCCACCACAGGTATTAGCGATTACAAATGGAGGAGAAGACGAAGTTATAGACGATTTGACTGAGAAACCAGATCCTGATGGCGACCTTGGCATGATGCTAGCAGGTCAATGGTTTGTTGACGAAGAAGATGTTGCACCTCCGAAACGTCGATGACAGTAGCTTATAAAGTATGATGTATACAGTAACGCTTTTGCTAACTTATGCCTAGGCTTGGGGCGCATTTATATTCTTCCGTAGCTGTAATGACGATATACTTGTGATGATTGACCTTGGTGTTACCTTTTGACAAAGTTCTCTCTTTTGCACAGGCGTTGTCAATTCATCTATACTCATGTCCAACCTCTCGATCACCTTGTTTATGTTTGGTCTATCTCTCAACTCACCTCTCCAGCAATCATCAATCAAATACGCAAGATCTTTTGGCCAATAGTTGTACTCCTTTAAGTTCAAACATGGTCTACATCCTCTTCGAAGGATCTCGAACTCATGACTGTGGTATGTATACCCCTCAAAGACCGTTCCTACCAATGTGGCGACTTCATACAGCAAGATCCCTAGACTGTAGATATCTGCCTTGTAGTCGTAAGCATGGCAAAAAGCAACCTCCGGGCTCATATATCTTCTTGAACCAGTCTTACCGGTAAGCTTATAAAGAGCATTCTCTCCATATCCGGTCACTCTGTTCTTCTTCTTCAACTCCTTGACGAGTCCAAAGTCGAATAGCTTCGGAATCTCTTCCCCCGTGCTTGTATAGTAGAATCCGATGTTATCCGGCTTTATGTCTCTGAATATGACGTGTTGCTCATGAAGATACTTGACTGCAGATGCAACACTTCTGATGACTTCTAATCTCTTTACAAGCAAAGATCTCATAGCTTGAACAACATTTCCATTGCTTTTGGTCAATGCTGCTTGGTGATGCAGCCACTGAGGAAGATTATCAAGCCATCGTCTTTGCTGTGTGCCGATACTGTAATGTTGACTGCCAATGCAAGTTGAGCATTCATGTTTGGTTGGTGACTTGCCAGTTATCATTTCAACATCAGGAATGTATCTTTCTTTGATTCTTTTGTACAGAGTGTCATGAAGATAATCCAATACTATAAAGTACCCTAGATGATGCAGATTGTTGTTTCTTAGAGAATGCTGGGTGTCCAAGCAGTTATAATTCTCCTCGAAACTACCGGCACTAACATAATGCAAATGGATGATATTATCATGCCTCAATAATGATAAAAATCTGGCTTCAATTGCCAAGTCGGCGGCGCCTCGACAGAATGCCTTTTGACCTTTCTTCTTTTCAATTTTGGGGGATAGAAACTTGATTGCATATTGCTGATTTGAGTTATTGCAACTGCTACGGTCATCGTTTACATATCCTAGCCTAACTTCACAGAATCCTCCCCGACCTATTAATTTGCCTATTCGAATATCGTCTTCGCATAGTGTAGTAGCTGATGGCATAGGACATGATGATGATGATGATGATGATGATGATGATGAAGATGATGATGATGCTGTCGACGTTCTCTTGAACCAATCTTTGTCTGCCGCCTGCGGTGGAAAGAAAGCCGAACCTCTCACAAGCGACTTAATTGAACGCTCGGCAAGATGCAGTTCATTGGAAGAGTGAAGAGGTAGTGTAGGAAGAGTATCGATACTACTCGTGCTAGTAGTATTGTTCATAATTTGTAATGATAAGATACAAAAAATGCAATATTTCTGTGAGGTATCCTAACATATATCGTCTCTACTACCGCGGTCTCTATGTTAGTTGTTGCTGTTGATATTTACTTTGATAATATATTGTTTCTTTAGGTTTGTTTGCTATTAACATGGTCATAGTATCAATATTGTTTGTCCATCATGATGTCAATCTAAAAATGATGAGAAGCCAAAAATGAGAGAAGTATCTGAGGTATCTGATTGCGCCATCTATCACGTAAGCTGGCCGGGTACTCCCAGAAATATACATAATTAATTGGTAGGCGTTGTTGTACATAACATATCTTAGTGTTCACAAGCTAATCAAACAGGGTACTTTTTCCTCTTTCTCCCAGAGAAGATGATCAAGGCCTCAAGGATAATATCTCCAACAATAAGCCATGACTGACTGCCTTGATTCCATCACTCTTGGAAATGACATCAAAATTAGCAACAATATATTCCATTGCAATATCTTTCATCACATGGCAATGTGCCTCACTTGCACTTTGCAATAGATATGCCGCATTCTCACTCCCTATACTTCGTCGGACAACAACACAACACATATCCCTCAATGTACTAAGTTGATACAAATCGCTTGCAATGTAAAGCTCTACAGCATGCTCAAGCTCAATCTTGACAGAGTCCGTGTAAAGATATTCAAGTATAAGCAAGAAGACAGGATAGCTCATGTTGGGGATTGGTATCTCAGCTCCCTCCTCACATTCTCTCATACCACTACGAAACATTGCTGCGAAATGTTCACATCGTTTCGCTAATATAGCTCGTAGTGCATACACCGGACGACCTTCTACCACAAATGTTACATCTGAATACTCCTCGTCGTTCACCATTTCGCCCAGATCATGAAGGAAACCAGCACATACCGGCACCATCGTCCCGGGAGCGGCCCTTCGTGATCCTCCTGTTGACGTTACAGAGTGTGGTTCAATCAAACAGGCAGTGTGTTCATTGTAAGATGCAACACGAACCACATTTTGACCAACAAGTTTCTCAACAAGTTGTGGAGTGGACACCTTCTTGCCACTTCCATGGCCGAGCTTTCCGTGATCACCATTTCCCCAAGTGTAGACTTCACCCTTGGATGTTAGTGCAACCGAGTGGCTCCATCCGCATGTAATTTGCTGTAAGAATATCCCATCAAGTGCCTGGACAAGCGTTGGCTTGACTTTGTTCACTTTATCACCATGTCCAAGCTGACCATGCTCGCCACCACCAAAGGTAAACATCTTTCCATCTTGTGTAACCACAGCCGAGTGAAAGCCGCCACAAGCTATCTGAATAGGACGTTTACCTAATAATGATTCTACAAGACGTGGTGAATGGCAATTCCTTTCGGCTCCATGTCCTAAACGCCCGAATTTTCCTTCTCCCCATGTATAGACTTCTCCCATGTCAGTTAAACAACCAGTGTGAAAGCCACATGCACTCAATTGTACCACCTTCTTACCACTCAATCGTTCTAATAATTTCGGTGTATATTGGTGTCCTTCGGTATCCCCGTGGCCGGCAACACCATTCTCTTTATCACCCCAGGTATATAAACATCCCTTATTCGTAACCACAGCCGTATGCCGTGAACCGCACGCTATATCCACAATACTCAAACCAACCAATGTTTCAACTCGTCGAGGTGTCGAATGTCCAGATTCATTACCATGACCTAGTTTGCCGTACATTCCACCACCCCATGTGTACAAATCACCATTCGATGATACCGCCGCGGTATGATAGCTACCACAGGTAACATGAGTAACCACCTGTCCGGTTAAACTATGTGTTAACCGCGGGACATACTTCCATCCATTGTCTCCATGACCTAATCTTCCGTCATCGCCACGTCCCCAGGTGTATACTTCTCCTTCACCTGTTAATACGACTGTATGTCCAGATCCGCAGGCAATTTGTTTCACACCCACACCTCGTAATGAATCGACGTATGTTGGTTCGTCTTGATCAGAGGTGTCGCCGATTCCCTATGAACAAGAAGAGAGAAAGTCATGAATTACGAGTGTAAGTGTCATATCATTATTGAACAAATGAAGATACGTACAAGCTGTCCATCTTCACCCCGTCCCCAAGAATACACAGTTAATTCACCCGGATAAGGTAAGCTATATTGTGAATAATGCTGTTGCGGCGGTTGATGATGTTTCGATACATTGGATAATATAGAATGACGTTGTGATGATGGATCCCCCGCCGCTGATGCATATTCATTATTATTGATGGGTGGTTGTGGTGGTGGATAGTTTGGTTGATAGTTATTATGTTGTATTAGCTGTTGATTTTGTTGATTCATGTTGTTATCATCTTGATTATTATAATTTCCCATCATATTATTATTATTATTATTATTATTATTATGATTAGGTGGTTGCATCATCATATCCATTGCTGCATTATCATTATTAGAATCGCTGCTGCTGCCACTCCTTTCATCTAATTGCATATCATCATTATTGCTATTGTTATTGTACACGGGATTGCCATTACTACCTAAGCCCCTATTTCCTCCTTGTTGTTGTTGAGCTGCTGCCGCAGCTGCAAACATACGATTACTACGCTCAGTAGAACGTGATGAACCCGAGCTTGATATACCAGCTGCTGATTCTCCATTGTTTGATTCTCCATTATTATTGAATGGAGGCCCCATCAAATTATTAATATTTTGTCGTGAAGTAGATGAGCTAAGTGAACGATTACTCGGTGCTTCTCGCATACTTTCTCCTGCTGCTACATTGGAGAATGAGTTATTTGGTGAACTTGCCTGACCGGACATGATTCTATAAACCTAGCAATACTACTTTAATAACGTGCACTGTAACCAGTGCAGTGCATGCGAGGTTTTAGTGCATGAAATCTGCACCAGTGAAGCCCCAAAATGCACGCATGAGCGATAGCGAATGCTGGCATGTGGGGCTGAACGCGTGCAGATTTCATGTACTCAAGTCTCAAATGCAATGCACGTGTTACAGTGAGCGTTATTATGTATGACTATGAGAGCACATATTCGAGCCCATCATGCAAAACAACG
>Ga0214477_100299_pt1 | contig 35782 bp, 28 predicted proteins | sample M1_20Mar14CPVII9_FD_165058 | JGI IMG/M metagenome (GOLD analysis project Ga0214477, IMG submission 165058) | Marine eukaryotic communities from Monterey Bay, California, United States - M1_20Mar14CPVII9sort6BwellC16 | ecosystem: Environmental > Aquatic > Marine > Unclassified | place: USA... | reverse complement strand
TCATGCACTGGAACACTTCAGCCCTCTCCCGCTCCCACCACTGTACCTCTTCCGGTATGGGACAAGGTAGGGTGTCCTGAAGAGTATGACGATGATCCAGAAAGTGTAACCTCGTATGGTGAAGGAGACTTTGTTTCGCTTGATGGTGTAGTGTACAAATGTACAAATGTTCGATGTAACCAAGACGGATACGAGCCAGACTCAGATCTTGGAGAAGAGACATGGGATATCGAAGGTAGCTGTACTGGTACAATTGCCCCCACTGCTGCTACTGTCCTCCCAGCTTGGTCTCTTGGTCCGGGATGTCCTCAAGAGTTCCAATGGGGAGAGGATGCCAATGGTGTTGTCACGGAGGGTATCCCAACTGCGTACGAAGCAGACACTTATGTTCATGTGAATGAACGTGTCTACCAGTGTACAGAAGATGTTATTAATGCTGGATTTTGTAAGATTCATGCACCAGATGGTACATTTGGATATTTGGGATGGATTGATCTAGAGAGGTCATGTGATGATAGCTTGCCAATTGTTCCACAGCCCGAAGAAGAGGGTGGTGGCGGCGGTGGAGCCATTACGGTGTTCAATACCAAGGCTGGTTACACTGAGTACGGTCCTGGATGCCCTCCTTTATTTGAAGTTTGTGTCACTGCAAATGGCTGCGGTGCAGATGGTATTCAGCAGGATGATCTAGTGAGTAATCCGTGCTCAACCGATTCAAGCCTGAACTGCGCATACGAATGCAAAGGTAACTGTGGCCGTGCGGGGTATGAGGAAAGTCCGCGTTAGTATGTTTTATTATGTGCATGCAGGTGTTCAGTATAAAGCTTGGCGACTCGACTGCTTTATTTGACAATATTTTGCCTTGTTGATTGCCCTTGCATATCATATGTACTAACATATATTATAATCTCTTCTCTATTATCATCATAAACTGTGATAACGCGCATCTTCCAGCCTGGCGTGCCTTATCCACCATATGGTGCGTTATGGATACAAGACTTTACTGAGCTTGGTAGCTGTACAAGTGCTCCATTTACACCACCTTCATCAGATGTTCCTCAAGGCGACGTCCTGCCACCTTGGGAGTTTGGTGGTTGTCCCGATGCTTGGGATGACAGTGTCACCTACAGTGGAGGTGATTATGTCTCAAGCAGCAGTACAGTATACAAGTGCAAGAATGGTCCTGATGAGCAGTTCTGTAACCTCATCCCTCCTGAAGGACTGAACGGGCATTCGGGTAGTCTCGGATGGGAAGTGATTGGTTCATGTTCGGGCACACTTGATCCTCTCCCTGCACCTACTTGTGGTGATATACCAACCTACACCGAAGGCTTCATAACCAATGCAGATTGGGAGAGCGAACCTCAACAGGTAGTCAATGTAGATGGTACCATCTATCGTTGTAAGCCTTTCTTCGCGTCAACTGCTTGGTGTTCCAATTTACAATATGATCCAACTGGTATGGCTGGATACTTGGCATGGGATACTTGTACGAGTTGCGCTTCATACGAAGCAACTGGTAATCTTGGAAGTAACTGCCCTGATGTTGCAAGTTAAAGATCTTATAAGGTAATGGAACAAAGAGAAGAGTTGCCGGTTATGTGTTCGTTGAATAGTAATATTAAATATGTATCGTAGACTTAGAAAAGAAATTAAGTACTATCTCTACCAATCTACTACTACTCTAAGACTCAACTTGGTATTTCAACATGAGCCGTTTCACTATATGCTTGCAGTATTTTGCTATCATACATGGGAAAGGCAAATGCAAGCTTCTTCCCTCTATGAGACTTAATCCAACTAGTGTATGGTTTGATCCCCAAATTAATAAGTTGACCTCGTACATATTGCAAAGTCAATAAAATGAATGATAAAGTACCAAGCGGTGGTTCCATCCAATTCCAACTCCATATTGCTACTTCCATGGGTGTTTCTAAATCTCTTGCATCGGGTATATCAGTCGTAACTGCCAATTCATTGAACCATTCCACTGTTGGTAAGTAAAACACCATTGGTATAGCAGCTATTCCTACAACTCCTGCAGTGGCTATGCCCACTTTATATGGAAGTGTAACTAATGAATAACCTTGTATATTGTGCCTTGCAATTTTGTGAAATGTTTTGTTTGCTTGTTCATAAGAGACATTATCGACATCCATGATGTGTCTTTTCAATATCTCTTCTCGTGCCGAGTGATCTTCAATTGCTGCTAGTGTTATTAATGCTCTATCATCCATGTCTTTTTGTTATATTTGTTTTTATTTGTTGCATGTGTTGTTTAATGTATATGTACATTTGATGTTGTAGTTTATATTGTGGCGCAGTCATATTATGATGTGAAGATTGTTAGAAGATACAAGAGAAAGAGTATAATATCACATTGCACTACCAATATAGAATACTCTTCAACTCGTTGCTCGTTGTAACACATATCATATTGCAATGGACATATAATATAACTATAAAAAACCTCTTTTTGATATAAATCATAATATTATGTTACTCACCTTGAACACAAATAGATATCGGCGGTACACCTCGCGGACCTATCTTGTGATGGTCCCTATGAACGTGACCTCTCGGTGGATGACCAAATACAGTCGACCTGGGTTTCCGTATGAAACCTCCTCCCTTGCGAACTATTCCTCTACCAGCACTTGCAATTGATGATAAGCTCATGGTATAATATGTATTTTAAGTTGTTTTATATCTCAAAGAACTCTGTCCAGCTTTGACAAATTGGCTGAGAATTTCTTCCTATGTATGTTTATAAATCTCGTATAGTGACCTTTTTATCCGCCGCTATTATGTAGTATTGTCGGCAACCAGGGCAGAGTTCTTCTTTGTTATGCTCTCTCAACACTCAACTCACATAATATTATTTGCCCCCGGACATACTCTTAACTCTCATAAAAAAAAATAAACAAACCAAATAACCAAACCACCTTGACTAAGTAGATATATATTTAAATAACCGCAGTGCTAATAGCAATAGAAGAGAAGATAAAGTAGACAATGGATTTACGACAACGTCGATCTCCGACGGCAAAATCTACACTCATCAACCATAATAATAACAACAACAATGGTATGAACAATACAAAAACAAATTCAAAAAATAGTACCCAAGATAATAGCAATGCCAATGACGTACTCGGTACACCATCCATACTCATCCTAGGCATACTCGCCACACTCCTATTATCCTACTCAGGATATTACATAGGATCCAACTACAGAGAACAATTAGACTATGAATTATATTACAATTTAAAACAAGATACACATACATTAGAAAATTTAAATTGTGTTGATCATAATGGACCATATACTGGTAGTTATTATAAAGGTAAACGACGTACTGATGGTATTGAAGAACAAGTTGTGAATGAAATGGTATATTGGAATGATATACCTAGTGATTCAAACTTTGTTAGTCCGTTACATCCTAGTAGGATACCGCGAGATGATACTGCAGATAATTATAATAATGAGGAAGAAGAAGAGGAAAAGTTTCTAAGCTTTGAACCAGACCGCGCCGGTTGGAATAATATGAGAATGTCATTCGAAACTGTAGTAGTATTAGCCGCGGCGACAGGCCGGACATTAGTTGTACCAAATGAAAAGAAGATTACACAGATTAAACAAAAGAAACATGCTCATAAAGGTGAAGAACAACAATATAAATTTAGTTTTCAAGACTTTTTTCATTTAGATGCTATATCGAGGGAACATAGTGGATTGAAGATTATTACTATTGGTGAATTTTTGAAAAGACAGGCTGTGGCGGGTAAGTTGTATAATAAGTATACTGATAAGGTTGCCTATCCTCCTGGGAATTTTACTATATTTGATAAAGGTGTTGACTTTGATTGGTATCCATTATATTACTATCTACGGAGTGTTGGCGTAACACCAAAGTGGAATCCAAATGAATGTTTTCTAGCTATACCATCATCACCTGGACAGGAGGCAATTGATATAATTAACTCAACGTGGCATTCGTTATATAACGGCTCGGCTATAATTAACGGAACAGACGGGTGGTTTCGTAAAGATTACATCAATAATCCAATACCCGTCAATTCAAATATGAAAGAACGTATGAGAGAAATGGTAGGAGATCGTGACGAGATATGCATATACGATACTGAAATGCAAGATGCAAAGTTACTACATATCCAATCCAAAGACGGCGTGCGGTTATTAACACACTTTTATGCATTTATATTCTTTGCTGATTGGAAACATGACACATGGAGTAAACGATTCGTAAGAGATCATTTACGTATTAGGGATGAGATTACATGTGCCGCGGCACGTGTTATTGTTGCAGTAAGGGAACATGCTAGGAAGAATGCAGAGAAGAATGGCCGTCGTCTTGGAATAACGGAGAAGAATAGTGAAGGATTGTATGATGCCTTTCATGTTAGAAGAGGTGACTTTGCTGATCAATTTGAGAAGACACAGATATCTGCTGAAGAGATGTACAACTCAAGCAAGGTGAGTAATGAAGACTGCCTTTTCTGTTGGTCTATCTCAACCCTATTTCTTACATGTTCATCTCTGCCTTATTCATTTACATACAGGATGAGCTTACCGAGGGTACCACACTCTACATTGCAACCCAAGAGAAGGACAAAACATTCTTCAATATATTCAAGGAACATTATGATGTCGTATTCTTAGATGACTTTATTAGTCAAATTGGAGATTTGAATACAAATTTACTTGGTCTTGTTGACATGTTAGTAGCATCCAAGTCGGAGGTGTTCTTCGGGACATACTACAGTACATTCTCGGGATATATCAATAGACTACGAGGATATCATGCTGTTAAGAACAAGTTGGAAGGGTACGAGAGTGGTGTGACGGTAAGTCTTTGTCCAAGTGGACCTGATACTCTTTGTCCAAGTGGACCTGATACGTAGTAGTTCTTGAAAAGCCTAATATTTTGTGTCACATTATCTCATTTTAAACATATATAGAAAAGCTGGTACTTCTCACACAATCTAGGAAAAGAAAAAGGTGCAAGAGAGTTTATGAGGCATTATGAACCAATATATGGATGGCATATGTGGAAACGAGAGTTCCCAACCTGCTGGCGAGACATTGATACTGGAGTGAAGATAGAAAAATTACAGGATCGACCTCCTCTCAATTTGTGGGGAGGTCTAACGGGTTAAGGCAAGGATATGTCACCCTTTCTAACTGCGAAGCCATGTCCCTTATGAGTTCTGGAAGTCATCTATATTATCCTACTACAACTACAGTTCAAGATACCTAGGTATTACTTGTCGTCATCTCTGAGATACTCGTCAGCTGCCATTGGTCTAGTTGTTGGCTGCCCCTTTTACCCTGAGGTACTTAACAAACTGGGCAGTCGACACACTAGCAGCACCACCACTAGATTCTTCGGCATTACAAGGAGGTTCTTCAATGGGACAGCTCATTACATCGCCGCCAGGGGCATCACAGCACTTTGGCCATCCAGAACTACTCCAGGTTGCTGAGTCACATCCGAATTGTGGACCGTAAGTACAGTAACTTGTGCCCGACATGCCTTCACCATGGTTATCACACAAGGTCATATAATTGGGACATTCGTATTCATCACTCGAGCAACAGGCAGGGTGACCAGTCTTGTAGCATTTGTAATCGGCTGGACGAGTGCATATGTTCTTGCCTCGAGGTTCCTGTGGTGCAGGAGTCGGTGATGGCTCTTCAGTCGGAGATGGCTGAGTCTGAAGTGAGTAGCATGTCGAGCCTACTTCGACTTTAGTTTTGTAGACATCACCTTTGCCTTTATTACTCGTATCCATTTCATCGAAACAAGGCGAGGAATCTCCTGACCAAGTGTTCTTTTCATATAGACTGGAAGTTCGAGAGAGAAGATATGTCGATTCAGTGAGTGTATGTTCAAAGTCAAAAGTATCATGTAATGATTCAATTCAACATGACTTACCAGTAACAGGCATCCTCGTCACAGTTGTAATTGAATCCAACGAGCTTTTCGGGCTTCATACTTGTACATCCTCGGGCCTCACCACGACCATAGCCGCTGACACAAGCTGCCGAACATCCAGAGTTTGGCTCGTCTATTGGCGGGTTGACTCCTAGAATCTTGCCCCATTGATATTGTTTGCCATGAGAATCAACACAGATGGAGTTATACTTCTCACGAGTGAAGATATAGTCAGTACCTTCGAAGGAGTACCAGGGTACGTCGGAGGGGAAGCATTGCTCTAACGACCAATCATTTTGAGTGGACTCGTTGGCAGATACAGACGAAGTGAATAAGATAACAGCAAGGGTAGTGTAGGAGGTCTTCATGATGTTGATTTGTATATTGATAAAGGGCGGCTTGAGGAGTATAGATGAGTATTGAAGGAAAGAGGTATTTAGCTTTTTTTACTTTCGAGTTGAGATTGTTGATTGTTGATTGACTTGACTTTGTAATTTATGAGATATAGAATGATCCTATCAATAACGGAGTATCAATTCAAACGATACAACAAGACTATATAACACTTTATCCTTCCTTTTGTCGGATTGAACAATGATAGTCGGAGGAGAGTTGTGATCTTGCTTTGTTGGTTGGAGGAGATATCCTTGAGGATACGTATCTTTTTATCTTTAAAATTCTGCTCATAGCAAAATTAGTGCCATGTTGCTACTGGCGGCTCTACTAGCGGCTCTACTAGCCGCCACATCAAACGCTATACCTCCTCCTCGTATTCCTGATATAATAAATCGTATGAATTTGCAACAAAATGGTAAATATGATGTATTAGTATCGAAAAAAGATGATAAAGTTAGTACCAAAAATAAGAACAATGTTCTGACATTAACATATGAACAGACACTTGATCACTTCCCTGCTAGTACGAATAGTACTACTGTAACTACCTTTAAACAACGTTATTTCTATACATCACGTTATGTCCACCCTAAACCACCAACAAGTATAATTACAGACACAACCACAGACACAACGAAAACTGTTTCATTCCTTTGCGTTGGCGGAGAAGGACCGTCAATTGACGAGTCCGTGTTAATTAATTCAGTACATTGTACGGGTGATATGGTTGCATTGGCTGAAAAGTTATTTAAAGAGAAGGGTTATGACGTACATTTGTTTGCTATTGAACACAGGTATGTACTGTGCATATCTTGTGCAGTTTTTTTTTGCAATAGCAACTCATTCACATTATATCCATAGATTTTATGGTGAATCATTTCCAACTCCACCACAAGAAGGTACACCAGGATATTTAAGGGGTGATGAGAATGAAGATGCTGCACAAAAGGTTGACTTAACACATCTCTCGTCACGTCAGGCTATTCAAGATATTGTTTCCTTTGTTAAGTCTAAAGAGGCATTACAACACTTCAAATTATCAAATGAACAAGATGCCAAAGGAGTAAGGTGGATTACATTTGGAGGATCCTATCCCGGTATGCTTTCCGCATGGTCTCATTTACTCCATCCAACAACAATCTTCGGAGCAGTTTCAAACTCGGCACCAATCCAAGCAGAGTTAAACTTTCATCAATACCATGAGCACGTCGGGATGGATTTAGAGAATGAGGAAGTTGGGGGTAGTAAGGAATGTAGAAAGATTATAGAAGAGGGCCATGAACAGGCAGTTGCCATACTTGAAAGTCAAACGTCCTTTGAGGCTGATGGCAAGAAGGCTGTAGATGAAGATTCGTCCGAGGATGGACATGGGTTGGAAAGATTAGCCCTAATGTTTAATATCTGTGGAGGTGCCGATACCCTGCGAGCATCAAGGAGAAATCAAGAGGTATTCATTGGTGACGGCATCATCACTATACCCGCTCAGAGCAACGATCCTAGCTGTACAACAGGAAAAGTTTGCAATATTAAAGGATTATGTGATACAATCCTTACAGAACGGAAGAATAGTCCAATGAAGTCATCGCTGGACATACTTGGCGATGTTAATCAACTCCAGAAGAAGACACAGCCTGGGGGTGGCGAGCAATGCACAGTTGTTGAGTGGAAGGCGTGGCTGTACTTTTGGAAACAAGACTTTACCCCAACAACCCAGAACGTGAATGATTATTCTTGGGTATACCAAACTTGTAATGAATTTGGCTTCTATCAAACTTGTAATAAAGACTCAAATTGTCCATATGGCAAGGGTTATCATGATATCGATAGAGATCTAGAAATATGTCAGGAAGCTTTTGGTATGGATGCTGATACCGTGAAACAAAATGTAGCTTCTACTCTCACATACTATGGGGGACGTTCTTTGACCCCCAACACTGGACAAGACAGAGTTGGCCCGTCAAATGATATGATTGTGGATGGAGAAGATACGGTGGTGGATGGTCAAAACCGACTTATATTTTTAAATGGAGACATCGATCCTTGGGAAGAATTATCATTCAACGATGGCACTGACATTACTCCGAGTGATAGTGTTCAAGGTGCTTCTCATCACTTTTGGACACAAATGATCAAGGAGACCGACAGTGCCTCCGTTGTCGAGGCTAGGGCAACGATATATAAAACAGTTACCGATTGGCTTGAGCAGCCTACTCACCTTGTGTCAGTGGGTGGGGATACTGTGATGGAGACTGAATAGAAGTTAGCGGAATGCTCCTTCTTGTATATAATTTGTTAATCTAAATGTGTATTATATAGTTTAGCTCTACAACCTACTTCCCTAGTCTCTTATCAATCGATGATATTGTGCTTGACAATAAGTCCAGTACATCTGCACCTTGCTCTGCTAATCTATCTCTAACTACTTCATTCTTCGATCCATTCTCCGATCTTTGTCTCAATCGTTTCGCTTGTACATTTGCCAACGAGGAGCCAAATCTCAAACCAATCCGTGTTAGAGCTGTTTGTCTTTTGCTCGCTTCTTCTATTATTCGAACTGGACTCACTGAACTATTACCAGAGGATAGATTTGAGGATATACCGCCACTACTGCCACCCAGAGCATCGGTCAGTATCTTCACATTCTCCAGAGCCTTGTGGTCCTTATCATCTATTGACTGTAAATCTAGTGTTGCCTTTGCCACGTCAAGGGGTAAGGTGATCAAGGGTAGTGACGGTAGTGACGGTAGATTTCGAAGAGGATCAAGCGGAGTAAGTAGAACATCTCTGACGGATGCATCTAACGCCACCGCCGACTCATGCAGTAAGATATCTTGGACATAATTGCTGTCTTCGGATAGTATCACATCTGCTAGCTGAGATATTGTGGAATCTCTTCCCTCGTCACTCGTACCCTTTCCACTATCAACACTTGATGTTGATGAAGTATAACTCTCAAAACCGCCACTCAGCTCTTTCACCTTGCTAAGATCAAGCTCCTCTCCATCCTTACCGTACAATAGAGTTCTTAGTGCACCTCTAGCTCGGGGACTATCATCTGATAGTAACCTCTTGGCAAGGTATGGATAGCACTCCTGTAGAATACTGTAGTTCTCATCTTGTGATAAACCAATACCCTCCAAGGTTGAGAATGCCCGGCTCATGTAAACAAAGTAATCCGGAATTTTAAATACATCAGCATTCTTTTGAGACATTTGTTCAATCTTCATTGTAACATCCATGGTTGTAGAAGTTGATGAGGAACTATCATCTCGACTCATGGCATCTTCCGCCATTTGTCTTTCCCAATCTTCTCGGAATAATCTTTGTCGTACTTCTGTTGCTTCCTTGCTATCTAAATCATCGAATTCGCTTAATGCGTCTGCATACTTTTCTTTATTCTGTGCAACCATACGTTTCATGGCGCCCTTCGGACCACCGCCTTCAGCAGCTAGAGATAGCATATTGGAAATAGCAACAGTTAAACCAGAGCTTCGTAACTCCTCAATCTTTCCAGCTGGTACAAATTGCAACTTGACCAAATCATCTGGCACGTCCTCATAGTTCTTGGCATTAAGGTTTGCAATGAACTCGAGAAGAGATAGTTGTAGATTTTCTGGTACATTGATGACCATGCCCCAATCTAAGATACAAAGCCGGCCGTCGGGAGTTCGTAGTAGATTGCCAGGATGTGGGTCGCAGTGGAGTGTGCCTGTATCAAGCATCATTGTAAGATATGCATTTAAAGCAACACCGCAAAGCCGGGGAACATCTTCTGCATCAGAATCCGCTAATCTCACCCCATCAACCCACTTAGTTGTTAACACATGAATGCTGGACAACTCTTCCACAACCTCTGGAGCAAATACAGCATCAAGATTACGATCCTTCATAGCCTTGCTAAACTCGGTAGTATACTTTGCTTCCTTTCTATAGTCTAGCTCATTGACGAAGCCCTCTCCCCAAGCATCTACTAATCCTACCAAATCTGTGTTTATTTCTTTATTCTTTTGATACATTGGTGCTAAAGTTCTTAACATGTGTAAATCCATTGCAACACTTGACAATACAGCTGGTCTTTGAACTTTTACTGCAACATATTCTCCAGTGCTGCGCAGACGTCCTTTGTATACTTGTCCAATACTTGCACTTGCCACAGGCTGCATACTCAATTCTGAAAAGACGTCATCAATCTTTATATTCAATTCATCTTCTATAACTTTTCTTCCCAATTCGGCACTGAATGGTGGCACTGCATCTTGCAATCCAACTAATCCTTTAGCATACTTGGCAGGTAATAAATCTGTCCGAGTACTAAGTGCCTGGCCAATTTTAATAAACGTAGGACCGAGTTCTGATACCAATTGCAATAATTCATCTGATCTTTGATCTACCAACTCATCTTCTCTATTTAACTTTGCATCGAGGATAGTATTTGATATAAATCCTGAACTTTTACTAACAATTTGCAGTGTTCTACTCAATGATTCGATACGCTTATTCTTGTAGAATTGTTCAGCTGCTAGTGGATTATAATTTGCTTCTTCGTAGGGTACGTCTATGTATGCCATATGTACCTTCTGCTTTGTGAGTTTGAGCATATAGTTGAGTATTGAGATTAATTGATAATATATTGCTTTGGAATGCATGAGTTGTTGGTGATGATACACTGTACAAAACCCCAATAAGTGTTACAATCGATATCATATTGTTAAGTTTTCTACCCTTCACCTATCGCTGCCGTCGTCGCTCGATCGATACTCTGGTGCAATTCTGAACACACCACAGAGAGATAACCCTCCTTGCGTTTGCTCGCTAAATATGGATTTGCTCGCACTCTGGAGAGGTAGAGGACAAGAATAAGAAGAGCAGCGTTGTTACTAAAAAGTTCTCTTGCTACTTGTACACTAAATAACTAAGTATATGTAAAGCAATATCAATATTGATAAAGATTTATTATTTGTCATATATGAAGTTTATTATCGGAAACATTTATTAATTATATCCTATATCAGGTATACTAAAATATTGCAAAGAAATATGGCTAGAAATACATCAGATGTGTTTGTATACACAGGGAAGGGTCAGACTATTCCAAAGGATGTAGTAAGTGTAAGGTTTCACCCAAGCGTTATTGAGGTTGAAGAGGAGGCGTTTAGAGGTTGTGACACACTGGAGGAAATAGCATTTAATGTTGGTTTGAAAAAGATATACGAGGAGGCATTTAAAGGATGTAATAGATTACAAAGTATCAGTTTTCCGACATCCCTCATCGAGATTGGTGATAGTGCATTTGAGGAATGCAGTAGATTAAGTGCTATATCTCTTCATGAGGGTATCCAAAAGCTGGGAGAAACGGCCTTTTGTGATTGCGATTCATTGCAACATATAACAATACCATCTACAATTACCGAGCTTAGTGATATGGCATTTTACAAATGTATTAACCTGAGAGAAGTAGTGCTAAGTGAGGGGTTAAAGAAGATTGGGTATTCAACATTTAGTGGTTGTGAATCACTGAATAGTATCACTTTACCATCTTCTATCACTGAAATTGGTTCTACTGCATTTTCTGGTTGTATCAATTTGAGAGAGGTTATCCTAAATTCTCTAATAGAGGATGTAGGAGCAGATGCATTTCATGAGTGTTCATCGTTAGAAAAGTTCAAGTTCCAAAGCATATCGACACGTATTGTTAACATCATAAAGGCCGGTCAAACAGAATTTGAAAGCAAGGTAAATGATATCGTTGGTTTTGGTAGTATGGAATGGAGAGATAATGAGTTGTTCATCTCTAGTTTGACGGCATCTATCGATCAGATCTTCATTATTCCAAGTGAATCGTTTACTGAGTTTATGTTAATGAATATGGTGATCGGAAGGAATAGTCAATGGCAAGAATTAAAAGCAGTCTTTGAAGGAATTGTTCGACTGCTTACGTACTGTGAAATGAAGGAGGCTACTACACTATTTGAATTAGCATTTTGGAAAACAAAGATAGATCAAACAGATGATGTAGTGAACCCTACTGGCCGTAGTCCATATCACCGTATCGAAGTTCCAGGGCCAGTTAAAGATACTATCTTGCATTATCTTCACCCTGCCGATCAAATCATTGGCTGGCGGCAAGACGATAATAGTAGTGGTAGTTCTAGTACGTCATCTGATGATGATAGTGAAGATAGTAGAAGTCAAAATGATAGTGAAGATAGTAGAGGTCAAAATGATAGTGACTCTAGCAGTGGCAGTGATTAAGTAGAAGCAGATTACTAAGATCAAGGACACTACCTTTCAGTACTAAACAGAAACCATTCTGTTCGTCCTCTCCTCGGTATCCTAACACATCTCTCTAGTTTATCAATGGTATCAGATGTACTTATAAAAGAATAGAATCAACCCAATCCAAATCAACTAGAATGCCAAACACCAATCATTCATATAATATCAAGCATCAATAAGAGCCTTAAACCAATCCAAAACAAATGGAGACACAAGATCTTTCAACCTTGTTAGACTTCTCCTGACCGACTCATCACTGAGTTGTCCACTCTTCTTCATATGTTCCAAGGCACTGATATTCTGTAGGATAGATACGATAGAAGTACTTGCATTTGATAAGATGGCAAGTTCGATTGGATTCATATCGTCGCAGTCTTCTAAGTGAACAGCAGATGGGGCTATGGATACCAACGACACGATAGTACTAGAGTTGAGCTCTTTCATGTTGCCAGGATGAATATCCTCTCCCTCGTAGAGCGTAAGCTCGAGTGAACAAGCAAAGTGAAGAGGTGTCTTACCATCCAAATCTTGTTCGAGACATGCATGACGATATGCCTTGGCAATCATTACAACAATCTCAGTCGACAAACCGAGGGAGCTTGCAATATGTAACGGGTATCTTCCGACACTATCGGCTAAGAAGGGAGTCTCGGGAAACGACTGTAAGATACTCTCAACAATATCAACTGGTGGATCGTTACACAATGCAATGTGCAGTATATTAGCACCAAACATTGCTGGGTTTTCATCGAGATACCGACCTGCATCGACAAAAGTAGGAATTGCAATTGTACGCTTGAAACTCGACCAATATCCTCCCTCCCTCAAGAAGAGCAACTAGTAATGCTTGCCAAGTGTTCCTGTCATAGGCAGTGGTACAGACGTTACCAGATGATGTAAAGATTGACTGTTTCTTCATACTAATGTTGCTTAATAGTAGCGCGAGGAAGTGTATTATGAGAGAGTATGAGTAGAAGGATAAGTTAGGATACCACCAACTTTTCACACAAAGTGTACCGGTATCCTAAAATCGATACAAGCAATCTCTCCTCTCTGTCTCTTCTATGACTTCTACTAATAAACAAAGCTTGTCCTACCTTACTTCGTTCTCTCTCCTTACTACTTAACAAACATGCCGATCTGTGCCTGCAACAAAGCGAAGAAGATCATTAAACCTAACAATAACAATAACAACTCCACCTACAATGTCGATGATGTGCAAGTAGAGGTATCCTGCTCCTCCTCTGACTCTCATGCCCTTGTCAATGACAATAGCACTCCTACATTCAAAGAATAGCACTCCTACATTCAAAGCACAGCGATATAGGAAAGGAGAAGGGGCAATTCAGATTATGAAACAATTACCAGTGTTAATTCTACAAGGAATGAAGGTTAAAGTTGCTAAGCAGCAGGATACTCCAACTAAAAAGAAAAGATCAGCTTGAACTGGGTAGATGTATCTAGTAGGTAGGGTCGATGGTCTAGGGGATAATGAGGAGAAAAGGATGACTATGTTTTCTTAGGAAAAGTTAAGTTTGTCATCTTTGATGGTTCTGACTAATATGTCATGACGAATACTAGGCATGGTCTGGGGAAGCAGAGGTATCTTCAGGCTTGTGATCGAATTGGATTCTAATTTACTGAGTAGAAGTAGTTATGATGCAGTATAAAAGCGCTAACTCATTAAACTTTTGTATTCAAACAAGTCAATCTTCCCCTGTATGATCCCTTTTCTGAGTACTTTGTGGATCTAAAGATGATGTGCCTAGTATATCGCTGACATCAACAGCTACTAGATGGGATATGTCAGCACCAAACTTCGATTGCATATCCGTCTCAACCCTCTTCGCCACTGCGTTGGCTCCCCATTCTTCAAAGCACTTGATGGAATGTTTATACAATGCATATGCCTCTGATTGACGTCCTAGCTCAAACAAGCAATCTCCTGTCAACTCACTTGCAACAGCTTCCTCGTGTATAAACTTATGTTCACGGGCTGATCGTATCGAACTAATGTAACGAAGTCCCGCTTCATCCAGATTACCCAATGAATGCATCTCCATTGCCTCGAGTAGCAATACCTTGTTTTGCCAATTCCAAGATGAATGTTCAGCTAAAGATCTAACTTTTGCTAATGTCGAACGGCCTCTTTCATTCAACTTTGTCTTCTCTGTATCGTTGGAACCACGAGAATATAGAAAGCATGACAGCCCTTCGAATACTATACCCATACACAGCACGGGTATTAGAACTATCTTCGATTCAACAATTGACTCGGATATCTTCAGCTCATTAAGCACATTGTTGCTCAACTTGCCAAAGAGCAATGCTCGTACAATTCTGTAGACCTTGCTAGTCAAATGAGCATATATATTTGCACCCTTTTTGGCCTCTGTGGGCATATTTTCAACACAAGCACCAGAATCTATCATATGCAGACCTTGCCTTAAAGCAATAGCCTGGTAGTGAAGAAGTATGGCACTAGGAAGACTATGTGTTGGTAAGAGAGCGGTTGGTATGAGAAAAGAAGAACGAGAATGAGAATATGAGCAAGGACTAGACTCTCAACTTACAAGATTTGCTGCTTTTCTATATAATCTTTGCAAGCCGACTGGATGGTGAACAAGTTCTGGCCAGAGAGATAATCAAGTGTTATAGATAACTGTAGATTCCATGGCGAGTATAAGAAGTCACCCAACTGCTGACCAGCTTTATATCCTGCTTGGTGTGCTTCAGCAACAGCTTGGAGTGGCTTGGCATACCACAAGGTTGTCTGGTGGCATTGTAAGATGACCACAGGCTTATATTTCGATGACGATGCATTCTTCTCAACCAATTTGATTGCAAGCCTTCCTAGCCTACAGCCTTCTTCGATCTTTCCCATTGAGGAGGCAAGCATTTCCCCATAACACGAAAATGAAATAGGTGCTGTAGGAGTTATTCCACTCTTCAAAGAGATCTCCATCAACCTAAGGGACACAGAGACAATCAGGCCAGGCTTGGTAAGGTGCAAAACATGTAAAAGGTAGGAGTACAGCCGATGAAGTATCACGATCTTCTTGTTGTTTGTCTGAGGCATGTTCAATATAGAATCATCGGATCTCTCTCGAAGAACTTTGTTCATAGCATTAATGTCATCCTTGAGTGTACTGTCATCCGTTGAACGAGGAGAGTTCTCTCCAAGCTTGGTGAATCAGTATATCCAAGAAGAGAGGGAGGGAAATTGCATTAGTGTTAGTGGAAAGTGCAAAAAACATACATGCACAATTCAAATCAATCACAGCCACACTATGATCCGCATTCATATCTTGGTTTCACAATTAGAACCACCAGAAGCCAAAGGCCGAAGGGAGCACTTACCTTGAACAATATATTGAGAATCGATTCCAGTGACTCTTTAAACAGCGAGGCATTTTGAAGAGCTTTTGCCTTCATCGATAAACCTTGTCGTTGAGAGAACAGTAACAGGTAAGTTAGACAAAGCAAGGATGGATGAAGGAAGAAACCTATCACAACACAAAGGCAAACTATACAACTTACAATGTAAACAGTCGTCATATGTTTTGGCATGAGCTACCAGTTCGTCAACATGAGTAGTAAGTGCAGTCCTCTTGTTCAGAGCACACGCTGCCTCCGCCACCGCATCATACAGCTCAGTACTAAGGTCATAATTAGAAGTCCACTTATCATTTCCCAAGTATGATATCCCGTGTTCAAATAACATGAATGCAGTTGTATAGCCAGAGAGGGAGCTGGAAAGTCTTCCTGCTTTCAAGTTCAAACCTGCCATGATACTCATCTGGCTTGGATCGCGAACAGTTGTTGGACCACCTTTGTTGATTTGAGTGATGGCTGTGAAGAACAGCTCACTACTCTCATCATGACCATGGCATGCATTCAATGCACGAGAGCAAAGTGAGAGGCCATAACTCATATGACTTTCACGCCTATGCTCTATTGATTCTAGTTCATATGCTGTGTCAAGTGAGCAATTTTCAAATACAGAGTGGGTAAGGGGAAGGGCACAGAAACAAACACCACTCAAACAAAACAACATGTTCATACCTGCCTCCTGGATCTTATCGTGAGCAAATCGAAACGCTGTACCGTCATCTATGCTATCCATGAACCCCTTTTGAGATACTTCCTTGAGTATATCCATCAGGTCAACGGCCAAATCATTCGATAAGATATCAAGCAACTCCTTTTGTACACTCGATCCTAAACAGGACGCTACTCCCAAGCCAAGCTGAAGACTGGAAGGTAGCCCCTTCATTTCCTGTATCAGTAGAGCAACCACAGACTCAGAAACTGGAGTTTCTTCAATCTTCTCCATATCCCAATTCCACCTTGACAAAGTCAAATCGACATAGATGTATCCTTGCCCGTACAAGGATCCGAGTAACTGTCTCACAAACAAAGGATTTCCTCTCGATTTATGATGCAACACAGCCGATAATGAACGAGTAATACGGGGAAGTATATGCAGTGTTTCTGACACAAGCGTGTTCACACTCTCTGCATCCATATTGCCGAGTTGTATACTTGTCATGGAGAACAGGCTCAATGCACTGTTTAGCCAGATACCAAAGGATGTATTACTCAGACTTTCTTCATCATCTCGATGGCAAAATACAAAGAAGATGGATGCTCCAGACATGGCAGTGAACAACAGGTCCCCAATAAGTAGAAGTGATGCAGTATCGGCAAATTGAAGATCATCAATGAAGATTGAGATCGGCCTCTTTGAATATGAACACATGACCTTTAATAGCTCTCCAAATAGATACCGCATACTAGCTTCTGCATTGACACAATGGCCAGATGATTCAGCAGGGCTTCCTCTTCCATCTTCCACTGTTGGTAATAACTTGCAAAGACCAGGGACAACTCCGGCGAGGAGACTTGCTTGATTCCCAAGCCGATTCTCTAATTCCTTTCCTACCATCTCCAACTCGTTCGCAGTTGCCTCCTTCGTGTACATCTCGCATAATGTATTGAATACATCACCAACTGTTGTTAGTGGCTTGGAATTCATCTCATTCTGTTCAAACTTTGCCGAACAGAAATGTCCATTCGCTTCACGTGTTAGCTTTTGGGTATACATTGCAAGACGTGATTTGCCCACCCCCGCACCTCCCGAGATTATCACACCCTTGTATGTCTTCTCTTGAATATACTCTTGATATGATTCAGTTAATTGCGCTACCTCCTCTTCTCTTCCATATACCTTATCATTGCATATGGTTAATGTTGGTAATGAGGTACTAACTTGGATATCATCAAGGTATATCGATGGATTATTAATCATGAGTAATAGATCTTGGTGTAAATCAACGAATGATGAATACGTATCATCTCCACAATAATCACCCTTAGAACAGTCAAGTAAGTTCTTAACTACTGTACATACCGACCGTGGAATACCCTTCTCCTCAAGTTTGGTAATGTAGGTGGAGACCTCATCTCGAGGAGTTTGGGACGATCTCTTTTGTGGCCGTGATTGGCGATTATTGTCCTCGTTGGGGTCAGGTTTATCATCATTCAGATTCATGCTGCTCATAACAGAAGTAGCGGATGTTCGAGACAATAATGTTCTTAAGCCTTCCATTTGTGGCTCTTCTTCTGTAGAGAATAACTCATATAGAATCACCCCAACGGCGAGTAATCTAGACTGCACAGTCCCAGTAACAGCATTATCAGCGTCGAGACTACTACTATCCGATCCTTCATGTTGTATCCATACAAAGTCTGATTTGCCACCTTCTTGCACAATCAATACATGATCAATCTTCATAAATTCAAGTGGAATAATATCGTCAACCTCTGAATCAATGATATACTCTACTAACATTTGAGCAATGGGAAGTGCTGCAATTTTAATATATTCGTAATAGGAATATGTAGTATGTTGATTGGATAATAAGACTTTCATTCGTTGAATCCATTGTTTTAGAGTCTGCTTGGGCAATTGATCTTCATGTTGTTTATCCAATTCATACATTGTCTCCTCGGACTCCTCCTGCCGAGTTAACTCCTGCTGCTGACGTTGTATCAATTCTTCATGACCAACAGCAGTTGCAACAAGAGGCACGAGTGGCTGAGGAGGAGTAATCTGTTGATCATTATTATGCATGACTGCCGCTGCCATGCCTAGTGTCTGATGTTGGATCTGCTGCTCTGTAGCAAGTATGTGCTGAGTTAACTCCTCCTGCTGCTGTTGAATATACTGTTGCTGAAATATTAATTCATGCGTTACCTCATCTTCCTGCTGATCTTGTAGTCTAAAAGCATCAAAACTTGCATTATAATTCATAATCTGTTCATGCTGCTGCTGCTGCTGGAAGATGCGAGTTGTCACAGTTTATGATGATGAAAGAGAAAAGATTATAACATATGTTAGGACCAATAAAGGCAAACCAAGTTCGGCACTAGACTTCATATTAAACAATTGAATTCACATAATAAAACAACACTAACGCGGACATTCCTGACGACCAATATCATACGGATCAGCAATCCGTTCTACTAATGTATCAAAATCATCAGATTGATCAGAATAAATAGCATCTGGTTGATGAGCTAGCTGACTACTACCCACATGAGCTGCAGCACTTGCAAAATCTTCATTATTGGTAGCGCTACTAATAGTAGTAGTACTAATGGTAGTGTTATCTTTCTCACGCAATCGATGCATAACTTTTTCCAACGCCTTTTCATATGAAACTTCTTTCCAAATCTTTTGTAATATTGCTGGATGCACTTTATTATTCATACCTCTACGGACATTATTATTAACAGTATTTATAGCAGTAGTATCTTCAATTAAAAATCGACCATGCGGAACTAACTCAGTAGTAATATGATGAATAATATTATTTGCAATGTTACGTTTTTCAATACGTTGATATAATGTTAATTTATGATATTGTTGTTTATGTTGAGAGACTAATGTACGGAGATAGATGTTACCTTGATGATTGTTTATGTTGTATCCTTTACCGAATAGTACATCCTATATTTGGTTAAGTGATAGGCATAAATGTATGAGATAAAGATTTATGGAAAGAATCACTTGAATTGCAAAAGAGATCAAAACTAACTTACATTTTCGTGAGGTACAATTGGAACAGACGACATCATATAGCTGACGGAGGCGGGTAAAAGGATATATGTACAGGGGTTGGCTATTGTAACTGCAATTGTCTCAATTTCCCAGTAGGCCTTATTGATTACTACTCGCCACTCGCAGCTGTGCAATTATTTAGAGCTCGGTCAATCGCCAAATCTACTTTTTATTCCTAGTGCGGCTGCCTAAATAAATAGTGGCCACTACCTTATGTGGCTTATTAGTAGCTCTGTAGAGAGATGCTTACTTCCAGTCTAGATATTGTTGGGATATAATGTGCTATATAGTTGTCCATGCATTAATGTAAAACACAATTCTTTGGTAGAAGAAGCAGTTGTAATAATACACTCGGGATATAATAATATTGCAAAGATAAGAAAGACATGTCTATCTTTTCCTTGTCACAATAATATATTTATGAGACGATTGGGAACTTAGGATTATTGGTAGTATCAATGAGCGACAGCCGATATCGGCAGTATCGATCGTGATTGCAAAGTATGAGTACACATCATATGTCGAAAAAGTCAAAACTGAATGATGATGCACCGTCTTCACAAGTTATGTTCAGTATTGAAAGGTGAAGATGTTCCTCAGAATGTGACACATGTACGGTTTCATCCGAGCGTTGTTTATGTTGATAATGAGGCGTTTCAAGGGCGAAACAAACTTAGAGAAGTAGTGTTAGACAACAGTCTCAGAGGGATTGGAGAATCCGCATTTTATGGTTGCACATCGTTGCAAAGAATCAACTTACCATCTACAGTCACAAAGATTGATAACTTATCCTTTTATGAATGTATCAATTTAAAGGAGGTAGTATTGAATGAGGGTCTAACGGAGATTGGGAGAAGCGCATTTGCAAACTGTAAATCATTACAAAGTATTACAATTCCCTCTACTGTTAACAATATTGATCAGCATGAATTTTATAGTTGTGGCAATTTACAGACGATTGTGTTGAATGATGGGACTAAGAGGATTGAACAATATGCATTCTTTGAATGTACTTCACTAGAACGTATCACAATTCCTTCTACAGTAATCGAGATTGGTACATTTGTATTTTGGGGTTGCTCTGGATTGAGGGAGGTTGTTATCCATAATGAGGAATTACAAATTGATAATAAAGCATTTATTAGATGCACATCATTTGAGAGGTTTAGCTTCCCCAACCTTTCAATCGTTTGGATAATATCATTCAGGCTGGGCAAAGAGATATAGAGGCCAAGATGGATGATATACTATCTGACGTAGAATGGAGAAGCAGAGAGCTATCTATACCTGCTATACACCGCGGACGAAGAAATAGATGGGGAAGGACAAGAGTAGATAAAGAAAAATTGAACAAGGTTGAGGGATTAATAGCATATCATGAAATGAAAGAGGCTACAACAATGTTTGAATTGGCACTATGGAAGGCTAGGATAGATGATGCCGACGGCCGACATACCAAACACTACTAATCGTGAGGCGTGCCGTGTGGAAGTGCAAGGGCCAGTTAAAGATACACTCATGCATTATCTTTACCCTGCTGCGCTAATCCTTGACTGGCGACAAGAGAATAGTAGTAATACTACGGCCATCTGATGATGAAGATAGTAGTTTAAGATCAAGGAACATCTGTAAAACACATCGCCTTCTCCTCGGTATCCTAACACATCTCTAGTTTATCAACGGTATCAGATGTATAAAGAATAAAATCAACCAATCCATATCAACTAGAATGCACGAAAGTTTGTCACCAATCATTCATATAATATCAAGCATCAATAAGAGCTTTAAACCAATCCAAAACAAATGGAGACACGAGATCTTTCAACCTTGTCAGACTTCTCCTAACCGACTCTTCACTCAATTTTTCACTCTTCTTCATATGTTCCAAGGCACTGATATTCTGTAGTATAGATACGATGGAACTACTTGCATTTGATAAGAGAGCAAGTTCGATTGGGTTCATATCATCACAGTCTTCTAGGTGCACAGAAGCTGGGACTAAGGATACCAACGACACGATAGCACTATAGTTGAGCTCTTTCATGTTGCCAGGATGAATATCCTCTCCCTCATACAGCACGAGTTCGCTAGAACAAGCAAAGTGAAGAGGTGTCTTGCCATCCAAATCTTGTTTGAGGCATGCATGACGATATGTTTTGGCAATCATTACAACAATATCAGTCGACAAACCAAGCGAGCTTGCAATATGTAACGGGTATCTTCCAACACTATCGGCTAAGAAGGGAGTCTCGGGAAACGACTGTAAGATACTCTCAATAATATCAATCGGTGGATCGTTACACAATGCAATATGCAGTATATTGGCACCAAACATTGCTGGGTTTTCATCGAGATACCGACCTGCATCGACAAAAGTAGGAATTGCAATTGTACGCTTGAAACTCGACCAATATCCTCCCTCAAGTAGAGCCACTAGTAATGTTTGCCAAGTGTTCCTATCATAGGCAGCGGTACAACAGCGATTGGTTGATGTAAAGATTGATTGTTTCTTCATACTGTTGTTGCTTGACAGTAGCGCGAGAGAGTGTGTATGTTTTATGAGGCAAAGGATAAGTTAGGATACCACCAACTTTATAAGAAGTGTACCGGTATCCTAAATAAATCGATACAAGCAATCTATCTCTCCTTCTTGACACAGACTTCTACTCTAAATCAAGCTTGTCCTGTCTATACTCTTCATCTATCAAGTAAATCACTTAACAAATATGCCGAGCTGTGCCTGCAACAAAGTGAAGATGAACGTTAAACCGAACACTAACAAAACTACAACATGCTCGATGATGAACAAGTAGCGGTATCCCCCTCTGACTCTCATGCCCTTGCCAATGTCAATAGCACTCCTACATTCAAAACAAAGCAACATCGGATGAAAGGAGAAGGGGTAGTTCAGTTTATGAAACAATTACCAGTGTTGATTCTACAAGGAATGAAGGTTAAAGTTGTTACACAGGATACTTCAACTCCAACTAAAAAGAAGATTACTTTGAATTGGGTTGATGATCTTGTAGGTAGGGTCAAAGATCTAGGAAGTAATCAAGAAGCACACGACTGTGTTATGTTAGGAGAAGTGAGGTTTATCATCTATGATGGATCAACTGACTAATATGTCATGACTAACACGAGGCATGATCTGGGGAAGTGGCGAGGCACCTATCTCGAAGGAGAGGCGGCTCTGGCTTTTTAGAGTTGCAAGATGATCTAATTAGATTCTACTTTTTTATTGAGTACATGTACGAAAAGTATAAGAAGAGCTAAAAATCAATCATCATTACTATCCTCAGAGAATAACCTAAAATCACCAACCATTCCAAGATGTAATAGACTTCTGATACTCCTCCACAGCCTCCTTCTGTTCATAAAACAACTTTGTAACAAAATCATATAATTTGATATCCAATGTATTCATATTAGCCAATAGTTCATATTCTTCTTTTGTAGGTTTGGGATGTGGATTATAATTCTCCTTCCCGACTGCCGAAGCTGCGGCTGACGACTTTGTACTATTCTTGTTAAAGTAACTCATACATGTTTTATATCTATAATGATCATGATTAATACCCAAAGCAGTATTAAATCGTTCAATACTTTCTTCCATTCTGTTAGTTAATCCAACAACAAAGTAACGTCTAATAACTCGTTGTACCAAGCGGAGGTCTGCTTCAGTTGCATTGTCTTTAGCACGTATTCCTGCCAACTTTCTGATGACGTGATTATTATCATTATTCGTTTGGGTATTTGTCGACCATTCTTTTAATGTTAAGTTCTTCCATTGTGGTGAGTATGTCTTTTCCCATGTACTGATAATAAGTAGAGAGTAGACAATGAATGTATATGAGGGATATGTAGACAGGATACCTCAAGCATAAACATACATAAGATGTGCAACAACAACATCACATCAACAATAGACAACAAAACAGAAACTTACGCCATTTGCAAATAATAAAATTTACTAACCAATCTATCAACAGGATGTCTCATCATTAACAATACTCTCCCTCTTAAATTCTCTTTAGTATCATATAATTGTTCAATAGCATAAATGGGATCAGAAGTGATAATCAAATCAGCCAAATTACTTTTTACCAAACCAAGCTTTCGTGCACGATCTATACCACTACGTGTGGTAGTATCAACATTGACATATCTTGCTTTGGAATTGTAAGGCCATGGTTTGAATGATACTAATTCGTTAGTATCATCGGCACCGACACGGTTTGCAAGTGAGAGACTGAAGCATTCGTATGTTGATTGGACTGTCGTACCGCCAGACTTTGGTATATGATAGAATAATGACGTTTCTGTTGTTGGATTGGGTATGCTTGATAGTGGATGGAGATGATTAGTCCATTGGTAGAGTGGAGGAGGAGGGCGAGGTCTCTTTTGTTGTGTGAAGTATGATGTTGATTTGAGGTTTCTTCGCGATGACGACGGCGACGTATCGTTGAGATCATACAGTGCTAGAGCTACTACGCTTAACGATATAATGGCCGTCGCTCTTCTTCTCTTACCTACCATGATCTTAATATATATATATAGAGCAATCTATTCGCTATTGCAATGCTGTAGGCTAGCAATCTTTTAACTATCAATAATGCTGAATAATGCCTCTTTTTTTGCAAAATCTCAAGTAAATGACCCAAAGTGTCGCACCTCAAATCAGCTCCACTTTCCACTGCCGACCTTATTGCATAGAATGAAAGGCCTGTGCTTTGCAATAACATATTACTTATCATATTATAGTATATCATGCGTCGTCTAAGTCTAACCCTACTCTCATCCGAATCAGACTTATTAAAAGAACAAACGCCACCAACAACAGTCGTATGTTGCAATTCTAAAGAAGAGCGAGAGCAATTTGGTAAATCTGAATTAACACAGGATGGCTCAGATGCATTCAACTTACCACCTGATGAATCTGATACGAATTTACAATTGAATGCTGATCCATACTTTTATCATACGTTATCTTTAGCTGGCAGTGGTGGCGGTGTAGGTACGAGTCGTAGGAATTCAACTAGTAATACATCAAGTCGACGACACTCTAACAACTACAGAGGAGGCACAACATCAAACTATACACAAATCATCCAATTAAAGTTACAACTAGCAAGACAACAGGAGAGTATCGAACAATTATCAAGTCAATTACGTGCATGTAAGGTGGAGAATGAAGTTCTCATAGCCGAGAATAAATCATTAGTGAATGAAGTAGTTGATGTACATAAACGAGGAGATGACTCTACAGCCGAAGAGAACAATAACGAGTCATCAACAACATATGGTGCTACACAAATTACACAACGGTTAGAACGTGGTCTATCTCGTGGTACGTCATTCCGTACAGAACGGACTGAACAGATAATAACTGATAATGAACGATTAATGAAAGAGAACGAGAAGTTAATGACGATGAATAATATACTAAAGAAATCTTTCCAGAATTATGTCAAGAAGGATAGTTTACAGAGGAATTGCAATACACATAATCAGACTAATACGTCTCAAGTACAACAGCAGTATCAGCAACATCGTCGGCAAACAATAGCAGTACCACCATCTCACGACATGACCAAATCTATAAATGTATATGACTATCTCAATAAAAGACGAATATCCAATAGTACAGAATCAACATGCTTCAATTCATCTGCAGACGCAGATAATGCAACTGAAGACTCTGTGAATGTCAAGAAGGTCCATAATAACGATGATGTACGATTGAGCAGCATTACCATAGACGAATCAATACGACTACCATCCGATTCTACTACGGTAGATGATTCATTCCGTACATTAAAAAGTGGTAATATGAGTAGTCGTCAGTTATTGGGAAAAGAGGAGGAAGAGGAAGTGAATGATTTTGGTGAAGCATCAAGACGGTTATTAGAGGGGAGTGATTGTTATGGAATTTATTCCAATCATCCATTTAGTTAAGAAGGAGGGGATTGGCGGGTGGTGTGGTGGGGAAGAGAGGATACCCCTGTACAGTAGAAAAAGGACGTCGGTATAATGCAAGTTCTCTACTAAAGTAACAGATAATATTGATATTGACTACTTTTTGCTCTTACTCTTACTCTGGTTCTAACTGACGAGAGAGACTAGTTTTGGGGATATTGACACCAAAAAATCTCTAAGTCTTTAAGTGAATAAGGTTAGTAAATCACTTTTCCTAAGCCTCTTTCCATACGCATGGCTTTCTAACAAGGGGATGCTCAATATACATACGTAGTGTGATAGGAGTGTGAAGCAGGATAACATATTTGTTATATGCATGCACTACCATAGCCCACCAATGGAACTGCCACGACCAAACGGATACCGATCCTATCTAGTGCCGTAGCTAGGCATCAATACATACATAAGTAAGGTGGATAGATACGATACCGTTTGTCGATGGCAACTTCAATTGGAGTGCCATTGACCATAGCCGCGACCACATGATGTGATAAGAATAACCACCGATATCGTTACAGTTAGAGTAATAGCCAACCCCTGATACATAATCCTCTTAACCGCCTCCGTCAGCTATATGATGTCGTCTGCTCCAATTGTACCTCACGAAAATGTAAGTTAGTTTTGATCTCTTTTGCAATTCAAGTGATTCTTTCCATAAATCTTTATCTCATACATTATATATTGATACCTCATCCAAGGATGTACTATTCGGTAGAGGAACTAACATTAATAATCACAAAGGTAACATCTACCTCCGTACATTAGTATCTCAACATAAAGAACAATATCATAAATTAACATTATACCAACGTATCGAAAAACGTAACATAGCCAATAGTATTATTCATCATATTACTACTGAGTTAGTTCCGCATGGTCGATTTTTAATTGAAGATACTACTTCTACTACTACTAATAATAATTGTAGAAGAGGTAATATGAAAGTGCATCCAACAATATTGCAAAAGGTATGGCAAGAAGTTTCCTATGAAAAGGCGTTGGAAAAAGTTATGCATCGATTGCGTGAGAAAGACACTAATGCTGCTAAGAATGAACATCATGCTAGTAGTAATGCTACTAATGAAGATTTTGCAGTTGCTGCAGCTCATCATGTGCGTAGTAATAGTCAGCTAGCTCATCAACAAGATGCTATTTATTCTGATCAATCTGATGATTTTGATACATTAGTAGAACGGATTGCTGATCCGTATGATATTGGTCGTCAGGAATGTCCGCGTTAGTATTGTTTTATTATGTGAATTCAATTGTTTAATGTGAAGTCTTGGTCACTTTATTTGAACTTGGTTTGCCTTTATTGGCCTAACATATGTTATAATCTTTTCTCTTTCATCATCATAAACTGTGACAACGCGCATCTTCCAGCAGCAGCAGCAGCATGAACAGATTATGAATTATAATGCAAGTTTTGATGCTTTTAGACTACAAGAGCAACAGGAAGATGAGGTAACGCATGAATTAATATTTCAGCAACAGTATATTCAACAGCAGCAGGAGGAGTTAACTCAGCAGATACTTGCTACAGAGCAGCAGATCCAACATCAGACACTAGGCATGGCGGCGGCAGTCATGCATAATAATGATCAACAGATTACTCCTCCTCAGCCACTCGTACCTCTTGTTGCAACTGCTGGTCATGAAGAATTGATACAACGTCAGCAGCAGGAGTTAACTCGGCAGGAGGAGTCCGAGGAGACAATGTATGAATTGGATAAACAACATGAAGATCAATTGCCCAAGCAGACTTTACGACATTGGATTCAACGAATGAAAGTCTTATTATCAAATCAACATACTACATACTCCTATTACGAATATATTAAAATTGCAGCACTTCCCATTGCACAAATGTTAGTAGAGTGTATAATTGATTCAGATGTTGATGAGGATATTATCCCATTGGAGTTTATAAAGATTGATCATGTATTGATTGTGCAAGAAGGTGGCAAATCAGACTTTGTATGGATACAACATGAAGGATCGGATAGTAGTAGTCTCGACGCTGATAATGCTGCTGGGACTGTACAGTCTAGATTACTCGCCGTTGGGGTGATTCTATATGAGTTATTCTCTGCAGAAGAAGAGCCACAAATGGAAGGCTTAAGAACATTATTGTCTCGAACATCCGCTACTTCTGTTATGAGCAGCATGAATCTGAATGATGATAAACCTGACCCCAACGAGGACAATAATCGCCAATCACGGCCACAAAAGAGATCGTCCCAAACTACTCGAGATGAGGTCTCCACCTACATTACCAAACTTGAGGAGAAGGGTATTCCACGGTCGGTATGTACAGTAGTTAAGAACTTACTTGACTGCAGTAAGGGTGATTATTGTGGAGATGATGCCTATTCATCATTCGTTGATTTACACCAAGATCTATTACTCATGACTAATAATCCATCGATATACCTTGATGATATCCAAGTTAGTACTTCATTACCAACATTAACCATATGCAATGATAAGGTATATGGAAGAGAAGAGGAGGTAGAACAGTTAAGTAAATCATATCGAGAGTACATCGAAGAGAAATCATACAAGGGTGTGATAATCTCGGGAGGAGCGGGGGTGGGCAAATCACGTCTTGCAATGTATACCCAAAAACTAACAAGCGAATCGAATGGACACTTCTGTTCGGCAAAGTTTGAACAGAATGAGATGAATTCCAAGCCATTAACGACAGTTGGTGGTGTATTCAATACACTATGTGAGATGTACATGAAGGAGGCAACTACGAACGAGTTGGAGTTGGTAGGGAAAGAATTAGAGAATCGACTCGGGAATCAAGCAAGTCTCCTCGCCGGAGTTGTCCCCAGTCTCTTCAAGCTGTTACCAACAGGAGAAGATGGTAGAGCAAGCCCCGCTGAATCATCTGGCAATTGTGTCAATGCAGAAGCCAGTATGAGGTATCTATTTGGAGAGCTATTAGAGTCATGTGTTCATATTCAAAGAGGCCGATCTCAATCTTTCTTGATGATCTTCAATTTGCCGATACTGCATCACTTCTGCTGATTGGGGACTTGTTGTTCACTGCCATGTCTGGAGCATCCATCTTCTTTGTATTTTGCCATCGAGATGACGAAGAAAGTCTGAATAGTACATCCTTTGGTATCTGGCTAAACAGTGCATTGAGCCTGTTCTCCATGACAAGTATCCAACTCGGCAATATGGATGTAGAGAGTGTGAACACCCTTGTGTCAGAAACACTGCATGCACTCCCCCGCATAACTCGTCCATTATCGACAGTGTTGCATCATAAAACGAGAGGCAATCCTTTGTTTTTGAGACAGTTACTCGGATCCTTGTACGGACAAGGATACATCTATGTCGATTTGACTTTGTCGAGGTGGGCTTGGGATATGGAGAAGATTGAACAAGAGCCCGTCTCTGAGTCTGTGGTTACTCTTCTCATTAAAGAGATGAAGGGGCTACCTTCCAGTCTTCAGCTTGGCTTGGGTGTTATGTCCTGTTTAGGATCGAGTGTACAAAAGGAGTTGCTTGATATACTTTCAAAAGATCTCGATGTTGGTCTAGTTGATATACTCAAGGAGGTATCTCACAAGGGGTTAATGGATAGCATAGATGGCGGTACAACTTTTCGATTTGCACACGACAAGATCCAGCAAGCAGGTATGAGCATGTTGTTTTGTTTGAGTGGTGTTATTACTTGTACAACTTCTCACTTGCTTTTCACTATTGCTCATACGATACGACACAGCATACGAACTAGAATCAATAGAGCATAGGCGTGAAAGTCATATGAGTTATGGCCTTTCACTTTGCTCTCGTGCATTGAATGCATGTCATGGTCACGATGAAAGTAGTGAGCTGTTCTTCACAGCCATCACTCAAATCAACAAAGGTGGTCCAACAACCGTTCGCGATCCAAGCCAGATGAGTATCATAGCAGGTCTGAACCTGAAAGCAGGAAGACTTTCTATCTCCCTCTCTGGCTATACAACTGCATTCATGTTATTTGAACACGGGATATCATACTTGGGGAATGATAAGTGGACTTCTAATTATGACCTTAGTACTGAGCTATATGATGCAGTAGCAGAGGCAGCGTGTGCTCTGAACAAGAGGACTGCACTTACTACTCATGTTGACGAACTGGTAGCTCATGCCAAATCATATGACGACTGTTTACATTGTAAGTTGTATCGTTTGCTTTTTGTTTGTGATAAGTTTCTTCCTTCATCCATCCTTGCTTTGTCTAACTTACCTGTTACTGTTCTCTCAACGACAAGGTTTATCAATAAAGGCAAAAGCTCTTCAAAATGCCTCGCTCTTTAAAGAGTCACTGGAAATGATTCTCGATATACTGACCAAGCTTGGAGAGAACCCTCCTCGTTCAATGAATGACAGTACACTCAAGGATGACATTAATGCTATGAACAAAGTCCTTCGAGAGAGATCTGATGATTCTATAATGAACATGCCCCAGACAAACAACAAGAAGATCGTGATACTGCATCGGCTGTACTCAGACCTTTCACATGTTTTGCACCTTACCAAGCCTGGCCTGATTGCCTCTGTGTCCCTTAGGTTGATGGAGATCTCTTTGAAGAGTGGAATAACTCCTACAACACCTATTTCATTCTCATGCTATGGGGAGATGCTTGCCTCCTCAATGGAAAAGATAGAAGAGGGCTGTAGGCTAGGAAGACTTGCAATAAAGTTGGTTGAGAAGATTTCATCGTCATTAAAATACAAACCAAGAGTCGTCTTAGGATGTAACCAGACAATCTTTTGGTATACCAAGCCACTCCAAGCTGTCGCTGATGCACATTTTCAGGGGTGCACAGTTGGTCAACAGTTGGGCGACTTCCTATACTCAACATGGAACCAGCAACTATCCATCACAACAAATTACCTCGCCGGCCAAAACTTATGCACAGTCCAGGCCGCTTGCAAAGATTATGTGATGAAACGATTAGCTGAAAAGCAGCAAAACTTGTAAGTTGCTATCCGTCGGTTATGCTTGACCGTTCTAACTTGCTATTATGTATTCTAACCTTTTCCCTCGTGTTACATCCACACTCTAGTATCCCTGGTACTATACTTCTTCACTATCAAGCTATTGCTTTAAGGCATGGTTTACATGTATTAGATACTGGCCGTGTCGACGATGTACCAACCGAAGCAGAGTTATTGGACCAGAAAAGTACCAATCTAACAACTCATTTGAGCTCAAAGATGCACAAATTAGTACGAGCCTTGCATTTTCGTCAATTGAATAGCAAACTTCTCGAGGAGATTGATATATCTGAGTCAATTGTTGAATCGAAGATGATTCTAAGACCCATGATATGCGTGGGTATATTCTTTGAGGGATTGTCATGCTTTCTATATTCTCGTGGTTCCAACGATACAGAGAAGACAAAGTTGATTGAAAGAGGCCGGTCAATATTAACAAGAGCAAGGAATTTAGCTGAACATTCACCTTGGAATTGGCAAAACAAGGTATTGCTACTTGAGGCAATGGAGTTGCATGCATTGGGCAATCTAGATAAAGCAGAGCCGCGCTATACAAGCTCGATACGATCAGCCCGTGAACACAAGTTTATACACGAGGAAGCTGTTGCAAGTGAGCTGGCAGGAGATTGCTTGTTTGAGCTAGGACGTCAATCAGAGGCATATACATTGTATAAGCATTCCATCAAGTGCTTTGAAGAATGGGGAGCCAATGCAGTGGCGAAGAGGGTTGAGACAGATATGCAATCGAAGTTTGGTGCTGATATATCCCATCTAGAACTAGAAGCTGTTGATGTCAGTGATATACTATCCACATCATCTTTGGATCCACAAAGTACTCAGAAAAGGAATCATACGGGGGAAGATTGACTTGTGTGAATACAAAAGTTTAATGAGTTAGCGCTTTTATACTGCATCATAACTACTTCTACTCAGTAAATTAGAATCCAATTCGATCACAAGCCTGAAGATACCCCCGCATCCCCAGACTATGCCTCGTATTTGTCATGACATCTTTGTCAGTGTATCCATTTAAGACGACAAACTTAACTTCTCCTAAGAAAACATAGTCATCCATTTCTTCAGTAACGGGATCACCCCTTAGATCTTCGACCCTACCTGCAAGATCATCAACCAAATTCAAGCTGATCTTTATTGTTATTGTTGGAGTTGAAGTATCCTGCTTAGCAACAACTTTAACCTTCATTCTTTGTAGAATCAACACTGGTACTTGTTTCATAAACTGAACTACCCCTTCTCCTTTCATCCGATGTTGCTTTGTTTTGAATGTAGGAGTGCTATTGACATTGGCAAGAGCATGAGAGTCAGAGGAGGATACCGCTACTTGTTCTATCATCATCGGCATTGTTCTTGTAGTCAGAGTTTATATTGTTAAGCTTAACCATCTTCTTCACTTTATTGCAGGCACATATCGGCATGTTTGTTAAGTAATTTACTTAATAGATGGGGAGAGAACAAATTAAGGTAGGACAAGTTTTGTTTATGAGTAGAAGTCTGCAAGAAGAAGAGAGAGATGCTAGCATCGATTTTAGGATACCGGTACACAACTTTGTGTAAAAGTCAGTGGTATCCAACATATCCTTTGCCCATACCATAAACCATACACATCCCTCGACTACTCGCTACTATTAAGCAACATTAGTATAAAAAACAATCAATCTTTACATCATCTGGTAACGTCTGTACCACTGCCTATGACAGGAACACTTGGCAAACATTACTAGTAGCTCTACTTGAGTTGAGGGAGGATATTGGTCGAGTTTCAAGCGTACAATTGCAATTCCTACTTTTGTAGATGCTGGTCGGTATCTCGATGAAAATCCAGCAATGTTTGGTGCTAATATACTACATATTGCATTATGTAACGATCCACCGATTGATATTATTGAGAGTATCTTACAATCGTTTCCCGAAACCCCGTTCTTAGCCGATAGCGTTGGAAGATACCCGTTACATATTGCAAGCTCGCTTGGTTTGTCGACTGATATTGTTGTAATGATTGCCAAGGCATATCGTCATGCATGCCTCAAACAAGATTTGGATGGCAAGACTCCTCTTCACTTTGCTTGTTCTAGCGAACTCGTGCTGTATGAGGGAGAGGATATTCATCCTGGCAACATGAAAGAGCTCAACTATAGTACTATCGTGTCGTTGGTATCCATGTTCCCATCAGCTGTACTCTTAGAAGACTGCGGCGATATGAACTCAATCGAACTTGCCATCTTATCAAATGCATGTAGCGCTATCGTATCTATCCTACAGAATATCAGTGCCTTGGAACATATGAAGAAGAGTGGACAACTGAGCGAAGAGTATGTCGAGAGAGGACTGACAAGGTTGAAAGATCTCGTGTCTCCATTTGTTTTGGATTGGTTTAAGGCTCTTATTGATGCTTGATATTATATGAATGTCGAGGGTGATGCCTACATGTATTCTGGTTGGTTGGGATTGGTTGATTCTATTCTTTATACATCTGATACCGTTGATAAACTAGAGATGTGTTAGGATACCGAGGAGAGGACGATTTGTTTTACAGATGTTCCTTGATATTAAACTACTATCATCATCAGAAGGCCGTAGTATTACTACTATTCTCTTGCCGCCAGTCAAGGATTAGTGCAGCAGGGTAAAGATAATGCATGAGTGTATCTTTAACTGGCCCTGGCACTTCCACACGGCACGCCTCACGATTAGTAGTGTTTGATATGTCGGCATCATCTATCCTAGCCTTCCATAGTGCCAATTCAAATAGTGTCGAAGCCTCTTTCATTTCATAATATGTTATCAATCCCTCAACTGAGTTCAACTTTTCTTTGTCTATCTCTGCTACGGTATACCGGATTCCCAATCTGTTCCAATTCTCTCGAAGCACGGCAGGGATGACAAGCTCCCCACCTCGCCATTCTACTGCAGGAATACTATCCATCTTTGCCTCTATATCTGTTTGCCCAGCCTGAATGATATTATCCAAGCGATTGAAAAGTCGAGGGAACTTGAATCTCTCCAATGATGAGCATTCTCTAAATGCATTACTTTTAATTTGTACTCCCTCGTTATGTATAACTACCTCCCTCAAACTACTGCAATTGATAAAAGCATCAGCACCAATTCTAGTAACAGTGGATGGAATTGTAATACGTTCTAATGATGAACAACCGTGAAATGCATCTGACATAATCCTCTTAATCCCATCATGCAATACCACGTCCCGTAAATTTGGACAATAACTAATTGCATACTGATCAATCTCCGTAACTGTAGATGGGATTGTAATACGTTCTAATGAGATACAATTGTTGAAAGTTGCATACTTAATATCTTGCACACCCTCATTCAGTATGTACCACCTCACTTAAACCATGGCAACTATTGAATGCACCACGGTTAATCTCTAAAATGGTAAAAGGTAATGTGATGCTTTGTAATGAGTTGCACCCATCAAAGGCATATTCTCCAATCTCCCTGAGACCATCGATTAATTCAACTTCTATCAAACTTTCACAACTAGCAAATGCATTACTGCCAATCATGGTAACTGTAGAAGGTAATGTGATGCTTTGTAATGATGTACAACGTGTAAATGCATGATTCTCAATCTCTTTAAGGCCTTCATTGAGAACAACTTCTCTTAAACTTTTGCAATGATAAAATGCCCCATGATTAATAGAAACAACACTTGGAAGACACCGTACATGCGTTACATTATTGGGAACTTCTTCTTCATGATCATTACCAATGTACCTACCCATTATACTGGAACATAACTTGTGATGTATCATCATTCAGTTTTGACTTTTTCGACATATGATGTGTGCTCATACTTTGCAATCACGATTGATACTGCCGATATCGGCTGTCGCTCATTGATATTACCAATAATCCTATGTTCCAATCGTCTCATAAATTTATATTATTGATGTGACAAGGACAAGATACTCGATATGTCTTTCTTATCTTTGCGATATTATTATATCCCGAGACAACTGCTTCTTCTGTGTTTATATTAATACTACGACAACTAAATAGCACATTAGTATCCCAACAACATCCAGACTGGAAGTAAGCATCTCTCTACAGAGCTACTATAAGCCACCTTAGCCCACTATTATTTAGGCAGCCGCACTACATAGGAATAAAAAGTAGGATTTGGCGATTTAACGAGCTCTAAATAATTGCGCACAGCTGCGCAAGTATCGTAGTAATCAATAAAGGCCTCCAGAGTAATGAGACAGGTATTGTAGTTAGAGTAAAGCCAAACCCTGATACCATATATCATCTAATCAACGCCGTATCCGCTTTATATAATGTCGTCTGCTCCAATTGTACCTCACGAAAATGTAAGTTAGTTTTGATCTCTATATTTTGCAATTAAGTGATTCTTTCCATAGATCTTATATCTAATACATTATATATACCCTCAATAGGATGTACTATTCGGTCGAGGAACCAATATCAATAATCATCAAGGTAATATCTATCTCCGTACATTAGTCTCTCAACATAAAGAACAATATCATAAATTAACATTATACCAACGTATCGAAAAACGTAACATAGCCAATAGTATTATTAATCATATCACTAATGAGTTATTACCACATGGTAGATTTTTAATTGAAGATACTACTTCTGCTAATAATAATTGTAGAAGAGGTGATATGAAAGTGCATCCAACAATATTGCAAAAGGCGTGGAAAGAAGTTTCATATGAAAAGGCGTTGGAAAAAGTTATGCATCGATTGCGTGAGAAAGACACTAATGCTACCATTAGTACTACTACTATTAGTAGCGCTACCAATAATGAAGATTTTGCAAGTGCTGCAGCTCATGTGGGTAGTAGTAGTCAGCTAGCTCATCAACCAGATGCTATTTATTCTGATCAATCTGATGATTTTGATACATTAGTAGAACGGATTGCTGATCCGTATGATATTGGTCGTCAGGAATGTCCCCGCGTTAGTGTTGTTTTATTATGTGAATTCAATTGTTTAATATGAAGTCTTGGTCACTTCATTTGA
>Ga0214477_100298_pt1 | contig 35786 bp, 33 predicted proteins | sample M1_20Mar14CPVII9_FD_165058 | JGI IMG/M metagenome (GOLD analysis project Ga0214477, IMG submission 165058) | Marine eukaryotic communities from Monterey Bay, California, United States - M1_20Mar14CPVII9sort6BwellC16 | ecosystem: Environmental > Aquatic > Marine > Unclassified | place: USA... | reverse complement strand
TGTGTGCAAATACATACCAATAAAAAACTTCACCACAACCTAATGCCGATTTAGAAATAATGTAAAATTTGTCAATGAATACTCGATGTTATCAACTAACTAACTAACTAACTAATTTTGCAACAATACAGTTCTATATTCTAACTACTCACTGCGCTCTCCACAATACCTAATGATTGCAGTAGCACTACCTACTGATCAACATAAATATTGGAGTCCGCCGCCGTCATATCCGCTCTAGCTTCTTCTTTATGTATTGTTGAAGAATATATAAGGGCGTTTGTGTAAGTGTTTTACTGCCAACACCACCTTGTTCATTATCCAGTGATTGAGAGTTGAGTAGGTATCTAGAGAATGTAGTGGTATCCTCCTAAAAATTATGCCCTCTATTACTTATTGCAATGCATTGCAATATTTCCTAAATATTGCTCTATATAAATATGAACCAACATCATTCGATTGCAAATAACATAAGGAATACAATGGTGTCATCGTCATAGCCGTAAACCACTTCATTGCAAAGTTCGCCATCCTAATCCACACCCACACCTTACCTACATAGAGGGGGTACCTTACAAAAAATGAATTTTTGATGCAGAGCGGAGCTCTATCTGGCTCTCGAGCGACTCATATGTGTGAAGATAAGTAATTGGATAAAACAAACAAAAACAGAAACACGAGATAGAGAATACTTAGCTACGAGAGGAGCTATTGTAGAGAGACAACTGTTATAACATATCTAATGTAAAGCATCATATTGTTGACTTGAACTTAGTATTCTTTATGGATAGTAGTACCAATCATATCCTCGTCATCTCGGTTGAATCAATGCCTCCTAGTCTGTCAAGTCTTAACATACCGCTGCCACATATGCCTGTGGGACGATACCTTCTTGAGGTTGTGCATCAATTTGCAATACAACAAGATCCATTGACATTGATCGGTGATGAGATTTTTCATAATTGGATTAACTTTCCAGCACTTTGAGTTATCAAACTTTCTCTTGGAGCCTTGTTGGAGCCGTCTCAATTGTACCAGCGGCATTACTTCTCGTGCCTCATTGGTTATTGGTTCGTATTCCCAAAGGTCGGAGTGTGTTTGATAATATTAACTACAAATCAAATCCACCAACCCTGGTAATATGAACAAGAACTACATCGATTTATGTGAAACTCTCCCATCATAATCATGCCTCGCGTTCACACTGTCCTTATACCCCGCCTCCTCATTTTGGAGTATACATTATGTACACCATTCGGTAACATGTCAATATCTCAACACATCTTCTGTGTAATATAAATGGTAATCAACTGTGATTTTGATTGATCAATCCTCTCCCCATTGGTTATTAATTGTGTTATCTACTCTTGCTTGATGTTAGCTTTATGAAACTCCATTCTCTGCATACATACTCCACTAATCACTAAATCATAATCGCTAGTCTCTAGATCTGTCGTCTTCTAGTATATCGTTGTTGTGTTGTGTTTGATATCCCTGTAGCAACTAGCTGTTGATATTAATATCTATAACTTTGACAGAAGAGTTTTTGTAGGCACGTGCCACTACAGATTATTGTTGATAGGATTAGTATCACGAACATAGGCTGAGTTGAGTATCCTCTACTAACCGCTTATATATATTATATGTGGATATAATTGCAGCACACCACTTCTTTATCTCATTCTATGACGTAGTATGTTCACCTGGTATTATTGTCAACGGTACATCTTAAAACTAGTGATGATTGATTATTACACAAAAAGTTTGTTTGTATATCGCATATGAATGCTAAACAGCCACATATCATCTACGATCACAAAATTATGACTGTACGATACTTGTCATAATAGGATAAGAGTTGTCCAACTTGGCAGTTAATTCCCCGCCACATATAGGCACGATTCTAATGCATTATATGGTAATACCCTGGCTAGTCCAGTTGTTGCAAAATCCCTACTCTATGCTACTCTATGTACTGAGAATATTATGAGAGGCGTACTACTTTAAATCTTTAGTTTGTAATTTCTCATCAACACTCATCCTTTTGTTATTTGCCATTAGTTCGAGAAATTTATAATTCTTATATATGAATACCTTTCAAGAAGTTGCGGATATTATCTCTACTGTGTCGATGTCGATAGAAGCTTTATGATGGCATCATATTCTGTACTGATCTCTAAAATAGCTCACTATCTATGTATCATAGCTTGAATTTTAATTTTGACGTACATACCCTCCTACTGGGGTGTTTAGGAGGTAAACTTGCAATACAGTGGTCGAATACTTACATCGATGACACCATTGTATTCCTCATGTAATTTGCAATCGAATGATGTTGGTTACTATTTATATAGGGCTATATTCTGGGACTATTAGAATGCATTGCAATAAGTAATAGAGGCATACATATTTTTTGAAGGATACCGCATGCCTTTATTCTCCTATCTAACGAGGAGAGATATGAACGGTGAATGATAGGTGGTGTTGAGGCTAAAACACTCACACACACGCCCTTATATTTTCTACAACAATACATAAAAAAGAAGTATTTAGAGCGGATGCGCGGCGGCGGCGGACTCCATATGTTGATAGTGTAAGAGCTCCTTTTTTGCTGCAATCCATTATTGTGGACACAGTTGCAAACTCTTGTTATCAACATGAGTAGCTGGAATTTAGACCCGTGTGTGTTTCAAGATTAGTTAGTTAGTTGATATTGATAAATTACATTATTTCTAAATCGGCATTAAATAAGTTAATTTAAATATTGGTATGTAGTTGCATCATAGCGCTCATAACTTGATGTCTGAAAGAGAACACCCATCTAATATATCGCAAACATAGAATTAACACTTTCCACATCTTATTATTCTTGATATGAAGAATGGTTAGACGACAAACAGTGGGTTGAGCAGATATCAATAATACGAGCAAGAACGTGTAATAATGAAGAATATGATTATCCAGTACAAGGCTGTGCAACAAAACAATAATAGACTAACCTCTCCAACAACTACAACTAATACTAATAACCTCCGGAAGTCGACGACCATAGATTCTCTACGACAGGAGGAGGCCAACTAATCTGTTACATATTCACACATCAAATGTTAAGTTATCAGTCGACGACATACGAAGAAAGTTGGCTACAGCTTTGGGCAAGTAGGAGGTAGATGGGATCATGCTGCTGTTGAATAGCTTTGGTTGAAGTCATCATCACGAGTCAGTAGTATCAATGAAGGTCATCTTCGTTTGGATAGAGATTCATAGTTTTATACACACAAACTTAAGTATAGAGATTACACATGACACCACACTTTATATCATCTAGAATAGAGCGTTATGATTGAGCGGGAGAAAACAATGGTGAATATACAATGGACGGTTTGGTAGATGATATAGAGATATGAGTTGGCAGTGTAACAGCAACCTACGTCATTACTGTTAACTATTCTGTTATCTTTCCTATCCTCGAATAACGTAATCTTTTCACCAATGTTGGTTATCAGATTCATTTTTTCTAATGTAACAACCATACATTAGTTATTTGTATTGTTATGTTCATATATATATACCCCGTGTAATACGTAGGTACCAATAATACCAATCACATGTTAAGTCTTAACTATTCGGACTTTAATTTGGACTCACTACCAGTGCGTAGAAAATAGTTGACCTTTTCATGATCACCTTCCTCTAATCTCTTCTTAATGAATGCAATGACATCATCACCAAGAAATTTCATATCATCATGCTCGTAGAAACTAAAACCTACAACAATGATGATGCTCTCAAGCCGATTAGGCAAATTTCCATTTGTTTCAACTATAATATCCAGCTTGAGATCCCCATTGTTGTAAATTGATCCAATCGTTCCACTAAATCTTCTATGCCTGTCAAATTCAACAGATGACATACCGAAATGAGATTCTGTATCTCTCAATATACTCTCAAAGTACTTGGTTACCGCACTAGAGATAGACCCTAAGAGTACTGGCTCTCCAATACATTTCCTTTTCTCACCCCATTCACATCCGGTAACATTATTGCATTGACCTTCCTTTCCGTCGTGGATGTTACATTTTGACAATTGTTTATCTGGATATTCTGATGGATCAACATTATTGAGTAGAGCTGATATCTCTTTGGTAAATGTTAGATATTCTGCTTTATCGTTGTTAGGGGTAGTAACTTCGAGTGTATATGTCCCGAATCGAAATTGGCCTCGTCTACTACTTATGGTCAAGAATCTACGTGTCTTTACACCCCCGCCTCCATCATCTATTGCCACATTCTTATTCTTATTGTTTTGGTGGACAGTACTCTCTATATCTGATATCTCCTTCACTTCCTTTTTCTGTATAGAGGGCTTTTTCTGTTTTAATAAATCATTTTTTCCACCCACCGATTGTGCATGAGATGCACCACTGTTTAGGGCAATAAGATAGGTGAGCAGCAACTGAAATAACTTCATCTCTTCTTTTCGACTTTTGTAAAAAACGAGTACCATCAAATATTCTTTGAGTACCACAACATTTGGAATGGGGTAGGAGGCGGCCAGACGTCAAGTAAGGGAGGTAAACCGTATGTAGCCATCGCAGAGTATAGTCCCGCTCAGTCATTAGTGATTGAGAGTTGGCTTCTTCTCTCTTCTCAACACTGATGAGGGGTTTGCTCACGCGGTCATTTGGTAGAGGTTGTTAGTAGTACGAGACTGCATTTCACTTCAATCTCTAATCTAACTAAACTCTTCTTCTTCTATAATGATGATCAAACAGAATAGTTCAGTAATGCATAACCTATATCATCTACCAATACCAACCTATAACCTATCCATTGTATGTTCACCGTTGTTTTTTCCTGCTCAATTCTACGCTCTATCCTAATGATGAAGTGCGGTGTCATAATGTGATCTCTATACTTAAGTTTGTGTGTATCAAACTTGAATCTCTCTAAGCTATTCAACAACTGCATGGTATCCCATCTACCTCTCCTACATTCTAATATGAAGTGTGGTGTCACGTGATCTCTATACTTGACATTTGATGTTCTGTTTTCTTGCAATCCGAGCAACCTATGTTGTTGGTCTATACTTGATGACTAAACAGTTTTGCTGATTGACTGTATGAGCTTTATGAGGAAGCTATATCTTTTTATATCAACAATGATACCGTCAACTTGTTGATTGTGATCCAATGATATGATGATCTTTTTCTATCAATGATATGTAACAGGTTGGCCTCCTCCGTCGAGATAGAATCCATGGTCTTCGACTTCCGAGGTTATTAGTTTAGTAATTAGTTGGAGAGGTTGATCTAAAAAGTTATTGTTTTGTTGCACAGTCATTATCTTCACTACTACAGGTTCTTACTCGTATTATTGATACCGACTTAACTCACTGCTTGTAGTCTACTCATTCTTCATATCAAGAATAATAACATTTGGCCGCCGTGTGCGATATTAGATGGGTGTAGACATCAAGTTATAAGAGCATATGTGTGTGTGCAAATACATACCAATAAAAAACTTCACCACAACCTAATGCCGATTTAGAAATAATGTAAAATTTGTCAATGAATACTCGATGTTATCAACTAACTAACTAACTAACTATCTTGCAACAATAAGGTCTATATTCTAACTACTCACTAACAGTTGCTTTGCTCTCCCACAATAATGATGCAAAAAAGGAGCTCTTACTACTTATCGACATTACTTGAGTCCACCGCCGCCGCTACTACCACTCTAGCTTTTCATTTGTATATATATTGTTGTAGTGGAGTGGAGAGTATAGAAGGGCGTCTCTCTGCTTTGTGTGCTTCATACATCATCATCTCCTTGACACTAATAAATATTACAATATCGTACATCACTATCGTATCTTTAATTCCTTATAAAAATTTATGCCTCTATTACTTATTGCAGATTGCAATAGTCCCCAAATATGTCCCCATATAAATATTAACCGACATCATTCGACATTAAATTACATAAGGAATACAATGGTGCCATCGCCGGAAGTATTCGACCACTAATTGCATATTTCGCCATCCTAATCCACACCCTATGGTACGATACATACTCCTAACCTTACAAAAAAATGAATTTTGCGGAGCTCTACAATATCTGGCTCTCGAGCGACTCATATGTGTGAAGATAAAGTAATTGGATAAAACAAACAAAAACAGAAACACGAGATAGAGAATACTTAGTACGAGAGCTATTGAGAAACAACTGTTATAACTTTCTGCAACGAATTGGAGATAGGTAGTGTACACACACACAATACTCAGTTTGAGAACAATCCTACTCTCCATTAACTTTTAAGTAAGGAAGAGAAGGCACAAGCATACAAGGAGCTATCACAGTCTTAACAAGAAGCATCAAATCAAAGTCATGATCAGGATTTATAATGTTACCCCTTTTCACCTCAACCAACCCCGAACCATATCGAGAAGCAATCCGTGCAAGGCCTCGATTGTGCCAGTATGGAAGCTTGTAAGATTCAACTAATGTAAACATCAAGCCCATATTTTTCACATGTAAGTCTGAGCTATATTTCTCAGCCGAGCACAATGAATCAGAATAGTTATTCATTTTCATTGCATCAAAAGTAATATCAACTTCTCTAGCATCGCTGTTGTTTCTGGTATAATGATATGTTCCCATTGCGTCAATGTACCTAATATTTTGGTCTACTACTACACTACTACTACTACTACTACTAATATTTGAGTTTGAAATTAACTTTGGATTTTCTAACATATGATGATATGACATAATATATGGCTGTAAATTGACACCAATTAATTGATTCATTGTCAAAAGGAAGCATATCATAACTGCAATGAAATGATAATAATTGCATAGGGGCAGCTTCCTACTTTTTCCAAGCGTCCTTGTTCTTGTCATCTCTCTTCAGCAGTTACCATATATAATTAGGTTGCGCTCGTATATCCATTTGTATGATGTTTGGAGTGTGCTCATTCACTGCTCACTACACGAATACCTATAATAATATTGTAAGCAGTGGATACATACTTACTTACATGAACATTGGCTCTGTCTTTCAGGAGACTTCACAACACAAAATCTTTTTTTGTAAAGTACCCTCTCTATCTACGTAGGGTGTTGATTTAGGAGGGCGAACTTGCAATACAGCGATCGAATACTTCCGGCGATGGTACCATTGTATTCCTCATGGTATTTGCAATCGATTGATGCTGGTGCCTATTTATATAAGGCCATATTTTGGAAATATTGCAATACATTGTAATAAGTAATAGAGGCACAATTTTGACGGATACCACGTATACCTACTATCCCTCCTCATAATACATCTAATAAGCTCTTTAGCTGTGAGGCTCGTCACTGTAACAATGTATTTCGGTTATGAGTGCAGTCACTGTTATTTTAATTGCATGTTGGTATTATACTCCAAGCTACGCCTGTCTCAACTAGAACCAATCTAGTAACTCCCAGATCTAGCATATGATCCGAAAGCATTTGAATTCTTGCCAATATCAATTGTATATACATCAGAGGCAAAACCATACACCCTAGCCATGACTGCTATTGTAGAAGTCCAAGTACTCTTTGTAGTTATAACAAAATACCTTGCTCTCATATGCAAATGTAAACTCGTGAGTGCACTAGCTACAACGTCAGCATTACCCGCTCCTTCCACATAACTTTCCAGTTTCGATCCAGATCCGGTGCCTTGCTGTACATCGCCCACGTTCAACACTACACGGATTGATGGTAATTCCGTCTTCAACAACTCAACGAATTCATCACATGCCGACTTATCCTCTGATGTAACAATTACATTGTCGATATGTGGATCAAATTGGAGGAAGGTTCGTACCCCCTTTAAGTATTCCTCGAGAGGGGGACAATCTAATTCACCAGCAGCAGAGCCCGCTATATTATGTCCATAGCATTTGTCACTCCTTCGTATCGGCACACCAACAGTTCTGTCTGGGTCAAGATTAGAAGGGATAGATTTGCGTATCCGTTCGCCTATTTGTTTCTTTAGCCAAGGCTGAGGCCGGAAGTAGTATGCAAGTGATGCAGCGAGCATATTAATTGATGAATGGTCCTTATCGGATCCAGGGATATCGGTCCATGAGTACATATTCTTTGTCAGACGAAACCAAGGGCTATTCGATGAGTATACTGTTCGTTTTGAGCGGTCGTATTCATCCTTTTCACTTTTCAATACTACAGACTGATCCGAACTTATATCATCTACGTCTGATAAGTTGCAGTTGGAAGTTAATGGTAGGAAGTAGCACTCTCTAGTTTGTGGTCCATTTAAGCAGCCTTTGGCCATTGGCCACAACTTATAACAAGAGGATAGATGGATTAGATACACAAGATATACAATAGATGAGAGTAATAAGTGTCAGAGATAATAAAGTAATAAAGGCGTACCTTGTCATCATTAATCAGTACACGTGATGGAAACTTCGGATATTGATCACCATCCGTCAAGGAATGTAGTAAATGATATGTACCAGAATGTGCCCAAGCTGTTAGACCTCGAGTATCATTTTCATTATTAGGTAATGATCTCCATACAAGATATTTGGCTGCTGCACAATCTGCAGGATTTTGCTTTGCATACATTTTACCAAGCAATCCACCACTTTCTGTACTTGGCCACCAATAAGAATTAATGGAGTTTGCTTTTAATTTTATGAGTAGTGGCGATGATTGTGACGATGAATCTCCACGAGAAGAAAGAGTTAGCATTCTATCCAGCAGTATCCCTTGTTCATCATTCTTGTTATTGCTTACCGCCGACAACATTAATGCATAGTTGAGAAGCGTTATAATGATACATGCTGATAGGCAAATCAATACTAATCCCGACCATGACTTTTGTTGTTGCCTTCCTAAACCAGGCATAATTTAGCACTGTACCCTAACTTGGTGGAAGAAGTCGTCTCTGCTCAAATTCTAATACATGTTCTAAAGAGATAAACTATTTTCTCTTTTGGGGTGTAGTAGATTTAGAGGGGGGAGATGAAGTTTGCATTGGGCTAAAAGGCATGATTATGATGAATGATGGCAGTTGTCAATTCGCAAAGACTCCCAATTATTAGTTTTATTCCTATTGTTTGTAATTTGTTCTCCTGCCTATTTATATTAGTTTCTTTCATTTGGTATGTATACTTCAAGCTCAACTGGAGTCCGGCCAGCATAATAGTTCAATCGTAAAGAATAAATATAATCAAGAGGTAAGCGAAGCTGTGGCCGGTTACTTTTTGCAGCGGAATATCCTCTCCCTTTATTATTTTGTTATGTATAACTATATCTCTATTCTCCTGCTTTATGTTCTAATCAAACCTGATTAAGTATATGCAATTATCTCACATTCTTTTTACTCTAATATAAATCTATCATGATCTACTGTCAATCAATATTATACCACTCCAATTGGACTCTGTGTGCCCGTACAAAGAAGTACCCTAGTAGACAACTGTTATAACTTTCTGCAACGAATTGGAGATAGGTAGTGTACAATACTCAGGTTTATGAGAACAAATACTCTCCATCTTACCCACTATATTTAAGTAAGGAAGAGAGACAGGACGTGCACACGTGGATATGTGTGAAAGAATAGTATGGGGTTGAAGAAGAAGAAAGCAACTGACCAGAAGAATGTGCTCTTTATAGCCATTCTTCTAACATTGATATCATACATCTTCGCTCGCAATACTCTTCAACCAATTAAATTATCTATGAGCAATATACACCAAACTACTGCATATTCACAAGTCGTGACGTCAGTTGTAAATATAATTTCTGCAAACAACACAACTTTACATAGTAATAATAGTACAAATATCACAGATCTAGGATTTACAGAAGAGAATGCCTGGAACATAGTGGGTTAGTTGGCCTCCCCCAACAATTGATCTAGAGCTTTATAAAACACACGAGAAGGCATTATTTGATATTAAACCCAAAATATTTCAGTTTGAAATGGAGCATATTAAAAAATTGGTCCGTATTTACTTGAAATGTGCAAAAGTTGGTATTTGGGCGGTACTTTGTTTGGTGCAATTCGGCATCATGGTTTTATACCGTGGGATGATGACTTTGATATTGTTCTTGATGTGTCAGACGATGCAAAACTTGATCAGTTGAAAGAAGTCTTGCAGTTGGATGGAGTTATATTCACCACTGCCTCGTTGGGTCTACAGCGTATTGCTTATGAGCATCCACCATTGGTAGGTTGGAAGACAATGAATGGACATCCATTCCCTACATATGACCTTGTGCCAGTGGTTAGGAAGGATGGACACTTCTTTTCAGCTTGGTATAAGAAATATGGTATGCCACACGACCTTATTAGCCACGTCGAGCCTGTTGTTTACCGGCCGTTCTCGGGATTGTCGATGCCTGTCCCAAACAACATTACACTCATTTACAATAAGCGTATGACGGTTGAGAGACTACTTGAGGAATGTACAATCTCTAACCTACGGCATTTTGATAGTGCACGTGCTGCCATGAAAAATGAGCATCCTGTTACACTACCCTGCAAAACGCTTCACCATATTATGCCCATGACACATAAGATTGTACTGACAAACTTAGGGGGCAAAGATTATTATGTGGAGCTCTTTGGCAACCCCATCAATCATTCCTATCAACTTTGGCTGACTCCGCACGGGCGTGGCGGCATCAGTAGACTGCTGGGTGAGCGCAAAGCTCCGACGATTACCCAAAGTCCCAATACTCTCGAGAGTACCAACCAAACTACCAAGTGATATAAGTAGAACTTCATCCCAACGGACAAAACGAGAGTAGTACTAGACTTCGAAACCGCCGATTTTCATTTGTTGGGGCATGTCATGTTTGAACAAAGAAGGCTATGAGGAAAGTTCAATCTCTTTTTGAATAGTGTAGCTATGAGTTTAGGAGACTCCACACTGATGATACTTCTAATTGGAAATCGCAAAACAAAACTCTAGAGCGAGAAAAGATGAGTTCTTACCATTTTTTTTATGGTTACCTTGGGATACCGTCTAGTTTTGTATGGGGAATCTCGGGGAGAAAGTTGCAGAGGCAGTAATCCCTACTTAGAACCTCACACTCACGCCTCAGTATCACTGAGACTTCCTCCTAGAGGCCACTGCTGTGTCTAGCGACTCCATCTTCCTCCCCAGGTATCTTCTATGTATGTATTTTCATTTCTGGGATAAAAGGTATCTTCCAGCTTGTGAATCTCGCGCTCCGCTCCACAAAACCGTTTAAACTGAGAACCATTCATTTATTAGGGTATCCTAAACGTACCAATTCCATCGTTCAAGCATCGCTAAATAATTTAGTTCGTGGATGGACATTTCGCACATTCAATTTGGGCCACATCTTTGCTCACTTTTATCATTGTTTTTTAATTTGTTGGTGAGTTGCTAATGTTTATATGGATATATTGTAAGCATTGTTGGCATTGTTTGTTTGTGTAAAAGAGGGTTCTGTGTAGAAATGATATACACATAATTTCCAACGGATCTCTAGTTTCAATTGACGGATGAGATATACTTATTTTTATTTATGTGCACTTTAGCAATGCCGAACCAGCTGTGTTTTTGTGGAGTGGCCACAACCAGCCGTAGAAACCCCCTGAGAATATATGAGCGATGGAGTTTGGCGTATGTATTATGTTAGGCGGTTACAGCTAGATTGGTTTGAGGGCGCTTCGACGGTCGCGTCGGTAGCTTAGTTCTGATATATGGTCGGCATTTTATCTGTGGCAATGACGCTAAAGTTTTATATGCACCCAAATGGAATACAGAACAGAAATGAGACCTGGTCGAGCCCCTAAGTCGAGAGCGGGTGCCGCACAGGTGTATAAAATGAGTGGCATAAGGGGCAGACGGCGCCGGCGGTGGGAGGGCGGCGCGGCAATCGTACAATATCGATTGTTCTTTTTTTTTTAATTGAGGGTGAACTTTCAGGCCGCAGCTGTTTCATTTGCCGCCAGAGGTGTGGGCTCTCTATAGCCTTACTGGATTTTGCAATGCCTATCGTCGGGAAGTTAAGATGGTCTAAGGGGTGGGGTTAATACGGCGGCGGCGTCTCTCTCCGTGTGTGTAGGGCGTATCATATTCTTTGATGTTGGGCTCATTGAATTATGGGAAGGTGCACGACAATCACCACTGTTTGATACGACCACCTCTCGTCCGGCGGGCGGGCATAGCATTATATTGGTGCTACGGGGTGGTGATTGAATGCGGCTATTTGTTTGTTTGTGGCTGTAAATATGTTTTATCGGGGCAGATCTTATTTTTGTACACAAGATGTGAACAAACTCAAAAACAAAAAAAAACTGTACTAACAAACACATACTCTCTCTCTCTCCTACAATCACCCACCGCCAAACATACACAACAACAGACCTAATATCAATAATAAATATCCACACATAATATTATTATATAAATAAATATCAATTATGTTTGCAACAAGATTTACAAAATTGGCATTAGCCGCAATCCTAACCATCTCAACATCCACAACTACTACAAATGCATTACTTACCAATCCAATTCGTACAGTAATCTCACGTGATATTAAGACTCCCGACCCAGTACCCCAGGCAGGTATCGACGAGGCTGTCTCCCTAATGTCCACGGGACGTATGTACCGATACAACGTCAAAGATGCCGAATCATCAACAGTTAGTAAGTGTGAGGTTGAAATTGCAAATTATACTGGACATAAGTATTGCGTCGCATTGAATAGTTGTGGTAGTGCTATTATGTTAATGATGAAATGTGCTGGATTACAGCCGGGTGATGAGGTGTTAAGTAATGCCTTTACGTTTGGTGCCGTGCCTAGTGCTATTGAACATGCTGGTGGAAAGGTATGTTGTTTTGTTTGTTTTATGTTTGTGTGGTGGTGTTGTGCTGTTGTTGAGGCTTGTTTATACTCACCCTATATTTCACATCCATCCCCAACAACCAACCAAAACAGGCCGTCTACGTCGAGTCCGACTACAACCACTGCATGGACGTAAATGACCTCGAGAAGAAACTCGTGGCATACCCCAACTGCAAGTTCTGTCTCATCTCACATATGCGTGGGAAGTTAGCCGATATGGATGCCGTGAAGGATGCATGTGATCGTCACAACGTTATCTTACTTGAGGATTGTGCCCACTCCCTCGGCGTGTCGTGGAAGGGTAAGCATTCCGGACATGTTGGTAAGGTTGCTGCCATTTCAAGTCAGAGTTATAAGATGATTAATTCTGGTGAGGGTGGATTCCTCATAACGGATGATGCCGAAATTGCCGCCAAGTGTGCCGTATATGCTGGTGCATATGAAGGACTTGCCAGTAAGCATTTAACCGTGCCTGGACCTGAGGTATTTGCTGATTTGCCAACGCAGATCCCGAATTACTCAGTTCGTATGTCAGCCGTATCTGCTGCCATTATCCGTCCACAGATATTGACATTGGATGAACGTCGTGAGAAGTATAACAAGCGTTATGCCTTTGTTACTGAAAAGCTCGTGGAGAGGAAGGGACACATGTTGTCAATTCCTGTTAATACGCCCGGCATGGACCCCGTTCATGACTCACTTCAATTCAACCTATCACATGAGTTGACTGATGATCAGGTACAACAATTCCTTGATGAATGTGCCACCCACGGATTACCCGTTGAATTGTTCGGACACAAGTCGAATGCAAGAAATTTCGTCAACTGGGGATTCGCCCCCGCCGAGGATCCGTTACCATTAACTGCCAAGATGCTTTCACGTGCATGTGACGTTCGTCTTCCACTTATGTGGGATGATGAAGACTTTGCTGATATGGTCGATGTCTTGTGTGAAAGTCTTGATGCCATTGATGGTGATCAAGATATGCAGTAAAGTTCTACCGTATATATTTCTGTACATTTTATTATTAGGGGGGTTATAATGCTTTTTAAGTCCATCATCGAGTCAAGTGTGAATACAAGTTTGAGAATTGAGAATGAATGATGGATCTTAATTGAATTGAAGCAAGATGGGGGTTTCTGTATGAGTAGTTATTTATGGAGATTTATGGTTTTATCATCATGTATTATATCTATTGGCCAAGAGATTGCGCCCTGAGGATATTATATATTGGACAACACTTTCTGTACATAGTACATTTTGGGGGTATACACAACTTTGTGTATATCTTCTCAATTTTGACTATTTTATGGTTACTTGCCAAGGGTATAGTCATCTCTCTCACGCTCACCTCACAACACATTATGGGGAGATTGTAATGAGAAAATATAAAAGTAAATAAATGAAAACAGAGTAGTCAATCACGTGTGTGTGTATTATTCTTTTAACGTAATGTCATCTTAGAGTAGACGATACCCCACTTTTGGCACAAAAAAAAACACCACCACCTGAGGCTACCATATGATATCTTCCAAACAACCTGCAGTATGGTTGCAGAACTTTGCATAGAGGTGATGCATATACCGTACAACAATGTACAATGCTCAAAACATACCCATCTCATATCTCCCTGGATGCAGACTTAAACATTACGGGAATACCACACCACATTTTAGCAGAAAAACAACACGTCGTGGCTAGAGACATGGTAGTACTCCCACACAACATTCGTCCCGGCCGTATAACTTTGTATACTACCTCTCTATATGTACTAGAACAGTGTTCAATGTTCAAAATATATGCCACCCTCTCCCTTGAGGGCACGATTTACATCCGTCCTCGGTATCCGAACATTTTTGACTGAAAAATACCACCCAATTACTACTGAAAGGTAGGAAGGCTCCTTCAGCACGTTGAACTAGACCATGAAACTTTGTATACAGGTGGTGAATATAACATAGAAGATGATAATATGCTCAAACCACGTGCGTCTCACTTTCCCAGCCGGGTGCACAACTCCAACCATCACCTCTTCACCACCACAAAATCTCAAAAATGACCATACATGTTATTTCTGATCACGTAAACGATGCCACCAACCCAACCACTCCCCACAACTATCATGTTTATTGTTGTATAAGGCCTCTCTACATATTGTTGTGTCCAAGGGCGCACCCTTACACCACATCTCAACTACTTAAGTAGCCATAACTTTTTTCCTACTCGTCCAATTAGTATAATTTTTAGTTGGTTGTGATGCCACGGTCGTCCTCTATCCATTGCACCCACTTACAGCCTCAAATAACAACCCTTTGTCAATCGACTCAACTCGAGAGAGGTGTAGATTGTCAGATTAACGTCCAAAGACGCCCAAAAGATACCAATTTTAGTACTTTTGAGATTAAATAATTAATATCATAACCATTACCAATATCATCATTATTATCAGTCTCCTCCTCCTTCGCTATCGCTCAGTCGTCGTCGATTATAATAATAGTAGGTCTCGGCTACGCCTCGATGACTCCGTCACTACGTTCCGTCGTCTATTCAGTCGCTGACGCTCCTTCACTATTATTGATTGTAATATTATATAATAACACATCGTCCGGTGCTGACGCACCTCCCTCTATTAATAACTCATGCTCCGCATTCGTTAAGACTCACCTCCGGTTCGTCTGCCTCCTTCACTATTAATACTAACACTACTCGCTTCGCTCGTGATACTAATCATTATATCCAACATAACTATTAACCATACTGTCACCGTATCAATCAGCATTACCTTCATCACAACTATTAGCATTAACATCAGTCGTACCAACAATCATGATTTGGATGAGGATGCAGTAGAAGCAGCTCTGCTGCTGATGCTGCATCCTGATGAATCATCAACCACAACTACAATCAACCTTCTTCTACTGCTATTGTGCCAACTAAACATTCTACTTCCAAACGTACCAACCTTCCTTTCAACAACAACAGCAGCGGTAGCTGGTGTTGTTGTTGAAAGCAATACCATATAACGTAACTATGGTTAAGACAGTGCCGGCACGGCTATGCCAACCTGTCTCTTTATCGACAATTAATGATTCAAACTTCAGGGCGTCAGCCCGTTGTGAGTGCCGTAGGCATGAGCTGTGTGTGTCTTATATTAACTGCTTCTCAATCATTCTGTATTTACTTGCGAGACGTAGTCGAGCTGTGAATGTTTTATATTATTGTTAATAAACCATAATCGATAGAGAATTTAATTGCAATTTTAATGGTGGTCTCGAAATCAAATTTGGAGCTGTTCTTTCTCTTTGTACCCCTTGCTCGAGTTGAGCATCTTTCATTTTCAAGGTCAATATTAGACGCTAATAATGCCATATTTGGGTAGAGGAGACTGCTAGCATTCTATAGAGCCAAGAATCATCAGCGTAGGGCTAGTGTTTATTGAGAAATTGGTGGATATGTGATTTAATGTGGAGCTAGGTAGCTCCCTTGTACACCATCTTCTAAGTAAACCACTGTAGGAGATTATTGACATTATAGACGTGTAGTAGACGACGAGATGGCTCCATAGATGGTCTCAGATTAATAGTAGGAGGCCGCTTTTGTTACTTAGGAGAATCGCCCTTTGCCCGTCTTCTTCTCAAAACTCATCGCCTCCTATTAGGCTATTGATTTCTTTGCAAATATGACCTCCTACTACATTATATTACCATCATTATCTGTACATATATCACCTTGATGCGTATATTTAACGGCATGATCATCAGCGTTTTTATTACTGACCAAAATAACATCATAATTTACAAACCAGCCTCACACTGCAATGAACAGTTATTATATGTTTTCTCTGCACCCAGAGGTCGTACAACAACCCCAATTGGACTCACGTGATTGTATGGCAATGGAGATGTTTCGACATATTTAATTGACGGGCATACGACAAAATCCAGCCTTCCTACAATATTTTACATCTCACAAATTACATTTGACACAAAACGACACCAATAACAATTCTACTAGTACCATTTCTCGATCATTAATCAACCTCAGAAGTCCTAGTTTTCAACCATCGTCTTCTAATAATGTATATAAACAACCTTTAACAATCGGCAATCGATAATATTCAATACCCACGTTTCCACACAACAAAAAAAACTGTACTAACAAACACACACACTCTCTCTCTCCTATAATCACCCACCGCCAAACACTACGCAACACACAGACTAAATATCAATAATAAATATCCACACACACAAAATTATATTATTAAATAAATATCAATTATGTTTGCAACAAGATTTACAAAATTGGCATTAGCCGCAATCCTAACCATCTCAACATCCACAACTACAACAAATGCATTACTTACCAATCCAATTCGTACAGCAATCTCACGTGATATTAAGACTCCCGACCCTGTACCCCAGGCAGGTATCGACGAGGCCGTCTCCCTAATGTCCACGGGACGTATGTACCGATACAACGTCAAAGATGCCGAATCATCAACAGTTAGTAAGTGTGAGGTTGAAATTGCAAAGTATACTGGACATAAGTATTGCGTCGCGTTGAATAGTTGTGGTAGTGCTATTATGTTAATGATGAAATGTGCTGGATTACAACCGGGTGATGAGGTGTTAAGTAATGCCTTTACGTTTGGTGCCGTGCCTAGTGCTATTGAACATGCTGGTGGAAAGGTATGTTTTTGTGTTATGTTTGTGTGGTGCTGCTGTTGTTGTTGTTGTGGTGTTTATCTTACTCACCCCCAACATCTCCCCTTCTTAACCCATCAAAACAACCAACCATAACAGGCCGTCTACGTTGAGTCCGACTACAACCACTGTATGGACGTAAATGACCTCGAGAAGAAACTCGTGGCATACCCCAACTGCAAGTTCTGTCTCATCTCACATATGCGTGGGAAGTTAGCCGATATGGATGCCGTGAAGGATGCATGTGATCGTCACAACGTTATCTTACTTGAGGATTGTGCCCACTCCCTCGGCGTGTCGTGGAAGGGTAAGCATTCCGGACATGTTGGTAAGGTTGCTGCCATTTCAAGTCAGAGTTATAAGATGATTAATTCTGGTGAGGGTGGATTCCTCATAACGGATGATGCCGAAATTGCCGCCAAGTGTGCCGTATATGCTGGTGCATATGAAGGACTTGCCAGTAAGCATTTAACCGTGCCTGGACCTGAGGTATTTGCTGATTTGCCAACGCAGATCCCGAATTACTCAGTTCGTATGTCAGCCGTATCTGCTGCCATTATCCGTCCACAGATATTGACATTGGATGAACGTCGTGAGAAGTATAACAAGCGTTATGCCTTTGTTACTGAAAAGCTCGTGGAGAGGAAGGGACACATGTTGTCAATTCCTGTTAATACGCCCGGCATGGACCCCGTTCATGACTCACTTCAATTCAACCTATCACATGAGTTGACTGATGATCAGGTACAACAATTCCTTGATGAATGTGCCACCCACGGATTACCCGTTGAATTGTTCGGACACAAGTCGAATGCAAGAAATTTCGTCAACTGGGGATTCGCCCCCGCCGAGGATCCGTTACCATTAACTGCCAAGATGCTTTCACGTGCATGTGACGTTCGTCTTCCACTTATGTGGGATGATGAAGACTTTGCTGATATGGTCGATGTCTTGTGTGAAAGTCTTGATGCCATTGATGGTGATCAAGATATGCAGTAAAGTTCTACCGTATATATTTCTGTACATTTTATTATTAGGGGGGTTATAATGCTTTTTAAGTCCATCATCGAGTCAAGTGTGAATACAAGTTTGAGATATATTGAGAATGAATGATGGATCTTAATTGAAGCAAGATGGGGGTTTCTGTATGAGTAGTTATTTATGGAGATTTATGGTTTTATCATCATGTATTATATCTATTGGACATTAGATTGATCCCTGAGGATATTATATATTGGACAACACTTTCTGTACATAGTACATTTTGGAGGTATACACAACTTTGTGTATATCTCAATTTGACTATTTTATGGTTACTTGCCAAGGGTATAGTCATCTCTCTCACGCTCGCCTCACAACACATTATGGGGAGATTGTAATGAGAAAATATAAAAGTAAATAAATGAAAACAGAGTAGTCAATCACGTGTGTGTGTATCATTCTTTTAAGGAGTGTCACCGATCTTTGGGCCGACAAGGCGGTGTATGATACTTGCTTCGAGTAAAAGAGACTACAGTCAAGCGTCGCAAGGCACAGAATGATGTGCCTGTACAGCACAAATCTATCTTAAAGTAAGTAAATCCTAACTTTCAGGGGCTAGGTTGATCAAATCATGACAGAGAGTAGGATACTCCGGCCGCTCCTCCGATCCATCTCTTTCAGGATACCGCTCACACATCCAAGTGCAAAAAAAACTCTAGTTAGGGTGTTGAAGACGGCAAACTTGCAATACAGTGGTTAAATGCCTCCGGCGATGGTACCATTGTATTCCTCATGTAATTTAATGTCGAGTGATGTTGGTTCATATTTATATAGAGCTATATTTGGAGACTATTGCAATTCATTGCAATAAGTAATAGAGATATAATTTTATTGAAGGATACCGCAACAGGGGTAAGTAGATACATAGTGAGATGATACATAAAACAAATAACAACGAGAACTTAGAACTACAATTGCTGTTACAGTATTTCCAATGAGCAAACCACGTGCCATTGGACGACCTAATAAAACAGCTACAACAAATTATATAGTATTGATTGCAATATTTTTACTATGTGTAAATAATGTTTTATTTGTAGGCCATAAAAGACTCCTCAGCTTGATAGTAACTCAAGACTTTGAGACTGTGTCACCGATCGAAATAGAATTTGCAGCTTCTAGTAGTCAATTCTTAGTAGTTTGCAATAATGTTGACAATTCCCTCACGCCAATATTTGATAACTTTACCATCGTTCGGTTAAATATGAAGGATGAGCCTCCGCCATGGAATGCTACTGTCTTTCTTCATTATGACGAGGGTTGTAAAAGTCATCCTTATGTAAAGGAATCATTAGAGCGACGGAATCAATCTCCACTCTTGGACTATCATAATTTCTCTTCATCAATAATTGAACAAACTAGTGGATTGTGGGTGAATGGTGTACACTGGCCACAATTTTCATCAGCGAATGATACACCATATCTCCGTGTAATTCATGACCGTCCTGCCATATTTAAAACATACGGGGAAGTGTTTTGGAGGATGCATTATGGTTCACAATCTTGTTCAGATGTAGACTTTGTTGTGTATAGAGAAGTTGAAACCTTGCTACCTGATTGCTTAACGATCCACTTTCTGCAGGGCGTATCCACAAGGTGAGAGCTTTTTTATTGTATAGTATGGTATCACATTACAGCAGAATACTTACACAAGTTTCTCATCTCCTTTCTCAGTATGACTAGGGGTATAGATGGGGATTTCGGTGTGTTGAATACAACAAAAATACTCAAAAAAGTAGTTGCACATCCTAATAAACGTGATAGAGCAGATGAATATGAAAAGTTTTGTTCATTCATTGTGCGATTCAATTCCACCCATCCAGTGTATATGTTCAATAGAACCCATTATGATACAGATGCTCTAGTGAGGCACATGTTCTTTTTGCAGCTAAGTGAATATAAACCATGTGAACGAATCACTGATTGTCCAGGTAGTCCTTACACGGCATTTAACTGCATGGTTGGTTATAAGTTCCATATCGTCATGGACAATACCTTAGTTGATGGATATGTATCCGAAAAGCTATTCAATGGTGCGCTGGGCGGAGGCGTGCCCATCTACGTTGGCGCTAGTGATGTCGGGAAGTATGTCAATGAAAATTCATTCATTCACTGTAATGTTAATCGGAGCACTATTGATGAGATGAGATCGTTTTATCCGAGGAGGCCACGGCCTAGACCATTCTTGTTTAATTTCTCATCAACATGGCCAACAGAAGAGGAACTACTCTTATGGGCAGATGGGTACTTACGTCCTCAGCTAGAGCCTTGCGTCAAGAGAGTTATTGAATTAGATTCCAATGATGATGGTGAGTTAGTTGTAATACTTGATTACAGGATCTCACACTGACACACTTCTATACTTAATCATATGCATAATATAATACAGAATACATGTCAGTCCTACAGCAACCGTTTCTATTGAATGACAAAGATATCATGAGTGGATCATATCCTAGAAGTGGAGTTGCGTTGGCATATAATGTTTTGAACAGTACCTATGAACCTACAATTAATATATAGGCAGGAGCTAGTAGACTTAGTGTTGAGGCTTGAAGTTCTAAGAGGAGCTTAAGAGGCATTGTTGTAACGTTCTCCCAACTCCATATAGCAATAACTTTCTCACACGTATGCCAAAGATCGACTATAAAGTAAACCTGTCACATATCTACAGACATCAAATAAAGGGTATCATGCGGCCTCTATATGTGTTCCTATCTGAGCTTTGCAGAGAGATGACGTTTTTGGCTATGCTATATCAACCCAATAAAAAAGATTGAATGAGTTGCTTATCTACCACTGTGCTTCATCACGGTCATCACGATGATGTTTCATTCTCAAGAACAATACCCTTAGGAGTCATAGCCGTATCTTTATAGTGCATTTGATATGGTTCACGCAATGGTTGGGTCCGTTTCTGAATAACAACCAAATATGAATTATGATGAGTAGTATTCTTCGCCCACATGCCTCCAACTCGTTTCAGCCATTCCTTCCATTCTCTATGTCCAATTGCTGTATCGACCCAGATTGTATCATGCGCCTCGAGAATATCTCTAGTTGCTTGTTGCAGCTTCGACGGGTCGTCATGGAAAACACCCACCCCATTACCTCCCCCTGATATACCAATATCTTCAATTATGTAATACCCCCCAGGTTTAAGACATATGAAAAGCTTTTGTAAGAAACCTTCTTGAGAACTTACTGTATGTGGACCGTCATCTATTATTATATCCATCGATTCTGGCATGAACCCTAACTCTGTTATGTTGACATTATGATCAAGTATATCTACAATATGAGGATGCACTCTGGGCTTTAATTGCTCGAGATTCTTCTTAACAATACCTTCTCCATACCAATGCACATCGAATCCATGTATATCCGAGTTGGGAAAATAACGGAACCAGGCTTGAATTGATTGGCCATGACTAATTCCAATCTCGGTAATGTTTGTTACTGAATGGCGAATGTTTGCAAAGATCATATTGTATAATTTAACATAAGAGTGATCATCTCTTGATTTGTCGGACTTATAAGTATACATGAGTTCTTCCACATAGTTATTAGGGTTGGTTTGATGGGTTATTATTTTCCTTTCAGGCTCTGTACTTCTTATGACGGATGTGCCGTTTTCTAAAACTCGAAACTGCATCGTAGTGGCTACGAAGAAAGCACCTGCAAAAAAAGCAAGGACTAGATGGAATAATCTACTGCTAGTATTATTATCTCGCATTCTGTTCTTCTTTGAAAGCATAACACCAAGCTTTACCTCTAGAGAGAGTATATATCAGCTCTCAGCGAGTAGATAGAGTGGCCTTAATTTAAATGTGTGTTCTCACTCTATCCGTGTTCTCACACTCCAATTGGTAATTTTTGCAGGGTACCTCCTCTACGTAGGGTGTTGATAAAAGGACGAACTTTGCAATACAGTGGCCAAATACTTACGGCGATGGCACCATTGTATTCCTCATGTTATTTGCAATCGAATGATGTGAGTTCTTGTTTGTATAGGACCATATTTGGGAAATATTGCAATGCATTGCAATAAGTAATAGAGATATTTTTTTTTGAAGGATACCGCGTGTACATCCCTCCTCTATCTCTCATCAACTCAGAGAGAGCTCTGAGCTCATTGCTGTAAAGCTTGTCACTGTAATAATATTCTATCGATTATGAGTGCAGTCACTACTATTTTAATTGCATGTTGGTATTACACTTCAAGCTCCATTGCTGTTTCATCCCAGAATATATTCCGGAGATTGATGAGCAACACAACACTTCATTCCGATTGGCACACACCACTCTTTATTTAACAACTGTAGAGTTATTATTTGGGAGCTTCATTGCAGCAGCTTATGTAAGAATCTGAAGAGTTCCTTGCTCCATTCTCCCGTTATATCATCCTCTTAGCACCTCACTGTACCCTCTCCTTCCATGAATATCCATTGAAAACGCCTTCTTTATCAAAGCAATTGAAATAAGAAGCAAACCCAGCGTTACTAAGATTTTGTGCACAACCATACATCAGTTGTCGAGCCTGCTGCTGCTCTTCTTTTGTTACCAAAGTATGTTTTGCAAAAATGCGTGTTGTATTTAGTCCATCTTCACAATCACTCCAAGACTCTTTCGCTACGGGTAGCTCATACATCCAAAGCTTGGCCTTCTTCAAAGGGAAAATGTCATCGAGGCGTGTCCAGACTCCAACTTCATTGTTGTGAAATGGGTGATACTGGCCGTGCGTTATATTTCGGTGGTAGACTGGCATGAGGTTGGCATACTTGACAGGTAGACCAATCTTCCATATATATAACCGAGGTATGTTCCATTGTACTTGAACAACACAAAATAGCTGTTCTGGGCAGTGTTCCACCATGTGATTTATCGTCGTCAACCAATGTGTTTCATTCTTAACAAGAAGCATCAAATCAAAGTCATGATCAGGATTTATAATGTTACCTCTTTTCACCTCAACCAACCCCGAACCATATCGAGAAGCAATCCGGAAGCTTGTAAGATTCAACTAATGTAAACATCAAGCCCATATTTTTCACATGTAAGTCTGAGCTATATTTCTCAGCCGAGCACAATAAATCAGAATAGTTATTCATTTTCATTGCATCAAAAGTAATGTCAACTTCTCTAGCATCGCTGTTGTTTCTGGTATAATGATATGTTCCCATTGCGTCAATGTACCTAATATTTTGGTCTACTACTACACTACTACTACTACTACTACTACTATTTGAGTTTGAAATTAACTTTGGATTTTCTAACATATGATGATATGACATGATATTATATGACTGTAAATTGACACCAATTAATTGATTCATTGTCAAAAGAAGGCATATTATAACTGCAATGAAATGATAATAATTGCATAGGGGCAGCTTCCTACTTTTTCCAAGCGTCCTTGTTCTTGTCACCATCTCTATTCAGCAGTACCATACGATATTCAATAGGAAATACACTTCAATCATCCGCTCCGTTTTGCACTAATCGACTCCTACGATTGTATTATCCATTTGTATGATGTTTGCTTGGATGGAGTGCTTTGTGCTCTCATGGTGTGTATGTGGCTTATGATTGATGAGAGAGTATTATCGTCAGTTCTAAGAAACATGAAAATATCTACCGATGGCCATCTTGAACACCATTGGTTATCTTCTTTCGTACAGTTATAGTCATATCGCCACCCAACTACTCGTGAATTCATGAAATGTGTTCGAAACATACCAAGGAATGGACGGCCATGCGGAAGATCTTCTGTCACGTTACACGTTTTCTGAGTCCAACAATGAGGAGTTAGGTTGGGTGCTGTCTTGCCTATCTGCCCAAACTCAGCATGTGGCCTTTCTAACATTCGTTTTTCAAAGACCTCATGAAGTTTCCATGACTTGTGTCCAGTTATTAAGGACGACGATAAAATCCATATCATCATCCCTGGGATATATAAAAGTACATAATATACATTTGAGTATGACGTGTGTATAACATATTAATATACTGCGCATACACTCACCAAGGAATGAAGTCATGGTGTCTCATACTGCCTAATAATGTACCAAACCCAGCAAATATATCTAAACCCATGCTATTGCATGTTTCAACTGCAAACTTTGCCAATGCAATTGTCTGATTACGTTCAAGATCCGTGGCTACACGAGTTACTGTTATATTCTCTTGTCGTTGAAGTTCCAAGTAATCATTGTCTATACTTTTTAATGAGAAATTATTATTTTGATTCGCAATCTGATATAGAGCATAGTATGATTGGTTCGAGTGAATAATATTGACTACTACAAATGAAATGATCCCACCCAGAATAAAAAGTTCCCGTCTTGGTTGTTGTTTGCTTGATTTCGTACCTAATTGTTTTGATGATGCCATATTTAATTTACTTATCGTACTTTGTAATAGGTAGTATCAAGTTTATGCGTTAATAACTTGATAAAAAAATAAGCTGCCTTCTGTACTATGCAAGATATGTAATGGTGTTTGCAATGATGGCCCTTCTAGAGATATATCTCTTTAGCTCTTGGTAATACATTACATACAACCACAACTGCTACAACCTAATATGTAAGACTCTAATACGTAGTGTTTAGGCAGCAGGATTAGATGATCATGCTGCTTCTCGATATCTAGGTACTCTCTACAATACATATCGTTTACACATCACACTGGCGGCCAATAAGTATTATATGAAGCTAACTTGGTTTAATATTGCTCACCAATGTTAGCCAATTAATTAAGCGAGTAAAGATAGAAGTGTAAGCGGTATCTTCCATGAAAATTATGCCTCTTTACTTATTGCAATGCATTGCAATAGTCTCCAAATATGGCCCTATATTAACATGAACCGACATCGTTCGATTGAAAATAACATGAGGAATACAATGGTACCATCGCTGGAAGTATTTGTCCACTGTATTGCAAGTTCGCCCTCCTAATCAACACCCTAAATCGTAGAGGGTAGGATGGAATACGTATCTACCTGAGGTACCTCTTAAAAAAAAAAAAGACAAAGATTTTGCTTTGGGTTGATGATGGATGGAGGAGGGATGAGCAACTCCATTTGAATTTAACAATACATTATACACAATTGGAGTGTGAGAACACACAACAATACATATAGGTAGAATCATCAGCCCCAGAAGCAGCATACATAGGCGGGCACAAAAAGGGTATTAGTATTGTGCCTGTTGCCTGCTAGGCTACTTATTCAATACAATAGTACCTATAACTATAATACCATAACATGGCGAAGGGCATAGGAAGGAGAAGACTTGTTTCAATTCATAGAGGCGGTAAAAATTGGTGGATACTGCAAATACTGTTAGTATCATTCATCTTCTCTTACATTTCAATCAACACATTTTACAACAATTATTTCAATCACCACTTTAATGAAAGTACTTATTTAATCATTAACAAAGGCTCTACTTCCATTGAGGATATCCATCATGTTTGCAAACGCCGCACAGAGACAGAGAAAAAGATGCCAGATGCTAACCGCCAATCGGAACTTCCTATCCACAAGCGGACAATTAACAATATTGCTCCCAATTATGATGGCTTATTTGATGATATCTGTGTCCATATGTAAGTAGAAAACATGTTTTTTACCATAGTTATGTATCTGATCATTTAATAACAACATAATTTACTCTGTACAGGGAGTTCCAAGCAGCACTTGAAAAGATCAAACAAGCAAAGATTATACACGAGCCATTTGATCATATATTTGTGCCCAATTTATTTTCTAACGAATTCTATCAGGCCCTGATGGAAGAACTTCCATCTCCTTCAATATATAGTGATCAGTCCTATGCAGGAACGGATCCAATTTATAAAGCATTACATTTATCCAAGGATCTGAAGAACCAACGCAAAACTAAACTTTTAATACCAAGCGACTGTAGCGGGGGGAAGGATGGTTGCTGGTCTGAAAATGTTAATCTTCATTCTCCTAATGCAAGGCGGGGAAAGGTATTGACAACAGAGAATAATACAACAAAATACCCTCTTTGGACTCAGGCCCTTAGACTCGTACACTCACGTAACTTCACTGGATTACTATACGGCAAGTTTGCAACATATACAGGTATACCTTCTTATAAGGTGGCTGAACTAACGAACCAGGCCAAAGGTAAAGATGTATCTACAATCTTACGAAATTCTGCAGCCCTGCGGATCGAGCCAACTTCTTATCATTTGACACCGCACGTGGATAAGTTCCAAAAGATTGTCACTTGGCAGTTTTTTCATCCCATGAATGGGGACCTTAAAGATCGATTGGCAGGGACGCACTTTTACTCGATCAAGTCAGAATTACGTGATGCCGTAGAAGTTGAAGACAGAAAGAATCCTTCCTGGCTTGACTACTCTCATTTTGAGCCTGTAAAAGAACACCCTGTCATTCCTAACTATTTTTTCGCATTTGCACCAAATAACCGATCCTGGCACGGCGCTTCTATCGACCCTCCACAAATGGAGGGAGTAGACCATTATGCACGACGCACGTTTTTGGGATTTATTACAACCAAGCATTGGGGCTTCCACCACTTTAACCGTGGGGATTGGGCACCTCGTGATTACTTCTTCACCCCTAACGGAGAATAGGAAGACTATCAAGTCTAAGGTTTTTACGGTATGGTGCTTTTTGGTATATGTATCTAATTCAGAAACAAATAGATACACTAAAATAATATATTAGAGTATTTGTATATTATAATATAGATCTAAGTACTAAACATGATGATTGTGAAAGAATGCTCACTACAATAACTAATTGGGAGTCTTTGAGAATTAATGCCTCTGGGCCCTAGAGGTATGTGCCCATGCCACTACCTACCCAGGGCAGGGTCAATAGTTAGAACATGTATTAGAAGAGCTCAAAAAGCAGAAACGACTTCTTTCCAATCGCTGTTAACTTAGAAAATAACAGTTATCTACCCACCTAAGTACATAAAGGACAACTTTTAGATTATTCTCTTATTAGTGCTGAATTATGCCTGGTTTAGGAAGGCAACAACAAAAGTCATGGTCGGGATTAGTATTGATTTGCCTATCAGCATGCGTCAATATGATGCTTTTCAACTATGCATTAATGTTGTCGGCGGTAAGCAATAACAAGAATGATGAACAAGGGATATTGCTGGGGATAGAAGAGGAGATGCTGATAAGTCCACATTACCATCTCAACCTTTATCAAACATTTTTAAGGACCTCTTCACCGAATGACTTCCAGTTATCAATAATAACATTGTTTGATGATGAGTGTTACAAAAATTATCTTGAGGAGAATGTCAAATCTATTGGCAGAGTATGGAATAAATGGATAAACTCAAAACCTGTAATATCAAAATGGCAGGTAAAGAAATGCGGCCCTTCATATGTAGACTGCGATCGTAGCCGCTGGGAAATGATGATAGATTTATACAATGAAAACGAGCAAAAACATGAATCGGCTTCTCACCATCTCTACACGCATTTGGATCCTGACTATTTTCTGCTTCGAGACTTTTCTACTATTAAATGGATGTCAGACTGTCGACAATTTGGTATTGCTTTCCGACAAATGAGCAATAACTTTCATGTGCCATGGATTTCCATGAGCCATGCATGTGTTTCCCATAGGCTTATCCAATCACTAACACCAGAGCTTATATTAAGATATCTTGACGAACACAAAGACATGCAAATTGCTTTGTATGCAATAGTTGAGACTGAGTTATTTGATGGCGTCTTCTCTGATTTGCTCCATTTCTCAGAGATCGGTTCTGTATATAGCGAACGAATTGGTAGAAAAATAGAGAAGCCAAATGAATGCACTGAGCAAATGTTCAGTCCTCCCACCAGCACCCAACCAATTGCATCAATTCATCTAAAGTCCTGTAAACGCAACAAAGAATATCAGTTAAAATGCCTTGAAAGGATTAGACAGTTCAATACAACAGGCGTTTTTAGCAATTGGAATTTTAACATAAGTAATTATACCAACCTAAAAGGTAGCTCAATGAGAAGTTTTCATTGAGGTGTGGATCATGTAAGAACAAAGTAGGGCAGTTAGTCTTAAGAAGTCTAGTCTAGACTACCTCAAAGAGATGATAAGGGAAGCTGGCGCTTGTTCTACTGCGAATCGCTGACTGGGTTGCTTGTGTCAGAGTATTTGTATACTTGGACCTGTCTAAAATAAGTGTAGTATCACGGATTGGCCAGTCTTTGCCCGGGTACTCCCCAATACTGCCGAAATAGTCTAGATATTTGAACGAGCCTTCTGAATCCTTTGTGCGGGTGTTATTGAATTGGAACCACATCCTAGGTATTGCTAGAGCATCTGCCAAAATAATCCCGTGAAGAGAGGATGATGCCACATATCCACATGTTTGTATTTGTTTCAATGCAGGTTCCCAATGTTGTGCACAGGTAATAATATGAATATTTGCGGGCGGATTCTGAACAAATTTATGTTTCAAATCATTCTTGTGTGCTACAAAGCATACTCTTGTTTCATTCAATTTAGACCTCTTCAAACCAAAAAGATATGGCAGTAAAAAACCAGGATCCCCCATCCTCTGCTTTAGAGAAATGCTTAAATCTCTGCCTTCTTTCTGTTCAATGAATTCCACTGTCATAGGTCCACGAACTGAGTGCATCGTGAGATTTTTTGGGACATGTCTGGTGTAACGTGGATTTATACCAATTCCCCATCTACATAGCAGGGACAAGAAGTGAGCAATATTTTGATTGTATGAAATCTGGCAAACATGACTTACATGTGGTCTCGCTCTTTTGCCATATGAAAGACACTTCCTAGAACAAAGAGACACAAGGTATCATTGGGCCTTTTCCCAATCGGGTAGTCATTGAGATTTACTACAGGCAGAGCAGTTGCTGAACCTTCAAAATGATGCTCAAGCATCTTCTTTGCAACGATAGGACCTATTTCATCCCCAAAATTCAATGTGTTGTAGTAACAGATCGAGATATTTGAGGCAAGAAACTTGATCATTCTCGTACTATTAGTGAATGAAGGAACAACTCCTCCTTTAACATCATTGTAAGGCATATTTGTTATCCCAGGATAATCAACGGTACTGATCTCTCCCAATGTTAGAAGAGTATATGAAAAGGAAGACCCAATCAGAATAAGTAAAGTAACTACCTGCAATCTTCCCTTGTTAATGTTATTCTTTTCCATCCAATAGAGCATCCCCCCACCAGCTGCAAGGACAAGTCCAGACCATGCCAGGGGTGTTAATTGTTCCGCTAGTATATATGTTACAACCAAGACGTTTACTATTCTCTTGCCAACATTTAGTAAGGAGTGTGTTGGTGCAGATGTAAGTGAGAGAACCAAAATTGATGATATTTGGTAGAAGCAGAAGAACATTGTTGTTGCCATGACACTACTTATGGACATTTGTTTGATGGGTGAATACCCATATAATATTGTCGCAGTAATTGCCGTTACCACAGAAAATATTGCCCCACTTGTCATGAGATGTGTGAATGAGATAATACCATTATCTAGATCGACTTTCCCACCCAGAGATTTAGCGTGTATTTTGATTTTGCAACCTTTTGTTAGTACGTTGCGCAATGACATGCAAATACCAGAGATGAGAGCACATATTACAGGTACCATACTACCAATACCAATGTCTCCTCTTGTAAGTAGAAGTGATGTACCACACACAATTAGAAAAACCGACGATACTGTGCTGCCAGTAAATGTTAATGGTTTTGAATGAACCGTCGAATTCACAATCATGACCAAAATCAAAGTTTCGATTGGTTCTAGGAGCTTCACAATCTGTACCAAACTAGCACCTCCCAGGGCAAAACCACAGTTTGTGAATAAGCAGCCAATATAATGAAATGCACCTGTGGTCATCCGTGTCGGTAGAATGGGGCAAGGAACTCTGCGGATTTTTACATAAGCTGCTGCGATGCAGCTCCCAAATAATAGCTCTGCAGTTGTTAAATAAAGAGCGGCGTGTGCCAATCGGAATGAAGTATTGTGTTGCTCATTATCGGTACCCTCTGATTGGCTGATGAATTCTTGGAATATATTCTGGGATGAAACAGCATTGGAGCTTGAAGTGTAATACCAACATGCAATTAAAATAATAGTGATGACTGCACTCATAATCGAAATATTATTACAGTGACGAGCCTCACAGCTAGCTACGTATAATGAGCTTACAATATTGCAATTTTATGTGGATACACGCAGTATCTTCCTAAAAAAAATTATATCTCTATTACTTATTGCAATGCATTGCAATATTTATCAAATATAGCCCTATATGAACATGAACCAACATCATTCGATTGCAAAGAACATGAGGAATACAATGGTGCCATCGTCGTAAGTATTAGATCATTGTATTGCAAGTTCGCTGTCCTAATCAACACCCTACGTAGAGTAGGGTACTTTACAAAAAAAATGATTTTTTGTCTCTCCACCGGCCAATTGCCAAAGTGCCAAAACATATTGTACTAATAAAAAAATATGGTGAAAAGGTTGGGGAAAAAGAAGTTGGACTTTAAGCTAGTGGTATTAGTGATAGTAGCAATAGGATCCCACCTTATAACAAACATAATATACATCCCAAAAATTAGTATTACTAATGTTGAGTTAGTATTACCAGAGCTCGAATATGATTATTCCTGTTACACCCCAGCGATGACTGCTGCAGCAAACAATAATACAATTGTATATCTCATATTACCGTACTATGATATGCACAGCGAGACTATTTACTCTTATATCCACAAGTTATGCTCTTGCAACAGAGGAAAAGATGATATATGGACTTTAAACACTGCTGCATCTACACCTCACTTTTATATTGGTCCAAAGCTATACGTCAATACTGGTTTCCGACGAGTGCTGGCTGAATTCAACAATACTTCATGTGGTCCCATATTTATTGATAAGCCTCCAGTGGAACCCCACCTTACAATATTCACAACAACCTATTGCGACCATTTGTTAGATGAGCAGAAAAGTATTAGCATTGAACACTACAAAAAGTTTGGTTCAAAAGTTAATGACACCAAGTATATATTCATATGTCACGACAATTGCCCCCACGCGGAATGGGCTCCCAATATTTACTTTCTTACGCCAAGACACAACAGATACATTGTCCCATCATTCTTTCCCCCTACAATAGTCGGAAGCTCCAAACGAAGGAAGAACAAAAGCCCCTTAGTATTCCTTGTGTTGGGAGATTTTATGGATGGTGGAAAGCGAAATATTAATAGTTTAAAAAGAGCCATTGGTGCTAGTCGTGACTATAATTTCACAGTCCGTTTTTTGGGGGGTGATAAACGCAACAGCACTAGATCAGAGAATCTATTACGTAAAGTCTTCCCGTCTGATTATGACAAAATTGATCTCATCCCAGGGCCGGTTGACACTTATGACTTTATGGAACATGTTTCTGGGGTTGATGTAGTTCTACCTCTGGTTGACAAGGCAATCTTTAATAGCAAGTACCAAGGTGGGAAAAAGTTGACTTCATCGGTATCATGGGGACTTGGTTTTCATAAGAAAATGATATTGTATCGACCCCTTGCTGAGTTGTTTGGCATACAACAAGACAAATTTTACTATTGGCTGCACAATGAATCTGAAACGTTTGATTTAGCATTCCGTGCGTGTTTGGAGAACAACCTCAATCCCAAAAATGGTGTTTTTATATGATAATGTAAAAGGGATACTGACTAATAATACTAATAATAATAATGCAACTACCACCACTGGAAAAGAGAGCACACTCTGCACCATTTGTATCGATGCCCAACCCCTTCCAACTCCACTCTTTCAATCTATCCGAATGCAACACATCTCCATCTATTTGGCGAGTCAACGGTAATAATTACATTGAGCTTACTCTACTCTTAGACATCCTTCGGCACACAATTTGTGTACAAGATGAAACTATTATCATTAATACCTCCTATCCTTTTATCTTTTGCTGTACATATATCTCAGTCTATAGATAGGGTGACGGCATTTCAACAATCATTGCCACCGTCACCACTTATCAAACAAAAGAAGAAGAGAACACATAATTTTGCAATAGCACTAGAGACAAATCCAAATCATCAGATGATGAATCAAAAGCAGATGCACAGCGTCGTAAAACAATCTTTGGTAGTGCAATGGCAGGGTTGACATCTTTCCTTGGTGGTGTTGGTGGCAGCACCAAAGCAGCGGCAGCAGCGGCGATAGACGATAAAAATGAGAAGCCATTAGCAGACTATCCTATGCGACGATTACGCTTGCCAAAGGGTGGACTAGGGCGCCAATATGTTATTATACAAGTATATATTGAGGGGAATGGTCCATATGATTTCATGTTAGATAGTGGACTTACTACTGAAATGATTACGCCTCGTGAGTATGATGTTTGATGTGACATATGATGTGTTCACTTTTTTTCTCTACATATGTGTTCTCAATATTTATCTCAATATATCATGTATAGATCTGCAACAAATACTAAGCCTTACTAAATCATCTGGCTTTACTAAACAAGGCTTATCGGCAGGAGTGGTATCACAAAGTCAAAATCTCATACAGTTGAATGATGTATCACTATTTGCTAAAGGACATGAGCCCTTCAGATTGAATGGTCCGCTCAATGCCATTGTTACCGACTTCCCACAAGAACAGTAAGTTAGTTATGACGGATGATTTAATATATGTTTCATTCATTGGATATATCATTAGGTACATATTAACTAATCACAACGTCCTCTCTTCTTCTTCTACATTCGTACCTTAATTCAACCACAGTCTAGATCCTTCGCATGATCCCGTAGAGGGCATGCTCGGAATGGAAGTACTGGAACAGTTTGATGTTGATTTTGACTTTCCCGCTGGTAGGTTACGTCTATGGAAACCGCATACAGTAGAAAGTGTTGCCAAAAAGAATAACTTGGCGTCGATAGATGCACTTGTTGTGAACGAAACGTTGCTGCTCGGTTTTAGATTGGTAAATGCATTATCAACCAAGGATAGTAGTGGTGAGGGTGTTGCAACTCAGCCATTCTTGGGCGTTGTAGATTGTGGTGCAAGTTTCTCCGTGGTGAACTGGCAAGCTGCAAAGCTGCTTGGACTACCTGCACAAAATGATGGTTCATGGAGAAAGAAACCGGCCGTGACAGGTCAGTTATTGCGAACAACTGATATTCAATTGAGCTATGTCGGCGGCCAAAAGACTAAGTCATCATTCACTGCCCCACCATCGGACTTCATGCCTTGGGATAAGATTCAAGTTGCCGTTGGAGATCTGCCGGTATTTACACAGCTACTCGGAGATGGAAGAACGCCATACAAGGGTGCTGCTGGTATTGTTGGCCTTGATATCTTGACTCAAAGAAGTTTGATATTAGAAACTAGCTCTACACGTCAAAGGAGAATATATGTTGGTAAGATAGGGTGATTATTGTAGGTACATAATATAAAGTTGACGTAAGACTAAGAATGTTTCATTTGCAGCAAGAGCATTTGGATATTTTAGATGAGGTGGTACTTATCAGACATAAGTTTTAGTTTTAGCTTTATTTTTTGTATTAGGAGTGGGATCTGGCTGACTGGCTGAGCCATTTCACTACTTTGTATCCTAGTACCGGTTGAGTGAAAAGGTGATTTTAGCGATAAAACAAAGAATAGTACATAAGAGGGTACTAGTAATATTTTGAGCTAAAAATAGAGGTTAATAATAATACCACCATTGTGTAGAGGAGACTGCTAGCATTCCAAATCACTAAGATTTATGCTCATATCTTGTGTTGCAGAGAAGTTATGAAGGATAATGTGTTTTTACATAAAGGTATCCTTTGGTATCCTTTGTGCAAAAAAAAGATCTCTTTAGAGCAGATGACTTTGAAAGATGAGAATCAAGGGATAGTGATGAAGAGCAGCGGCCATCTAACATTACTATTATAATATCGATCTACTGACTGCAGTATTGTTTATAATATTAATTTATATAGCTGAGATCTTCTAGGTACACAGAAGAAAAAGATACACACATAAGAAGGTGCACCTAAAAAAACATCATTGCAACTAAGAGTCTTAAACAGTATGGGTGCATGCTCGAGTAATCCAGCTGCAGTAGTAGCCAACAACACTACGGCACCGCCATTATCATCAAAACAGGTACCAAATGGTTCGATATTGAATAAAAAGGGCGGCGGCCAAGGCGGAGATACCAATTCAAGAGAGGTTAAATTTACAAATTCTACAGAACAAAATCTTGGTAAGATTTTGTTTTATGTCATCATATCTTTGCAATTGGTATATATATCTAAAGTAGCCCACTAACATCTCTCTCCATTATTCCATTATAATATACTCATCAGACCATCCTCCTTCTCCTCCGAGAGCTCCTCCTTCCGCTGCTAAAGCTCCTCAGCCGCAAAATATAACAACCAAGACCGACAATAATGAAACTATCAGCAGCAGCAATACAAACACAACAACTGCACAGTCTACTAAGAATAATAATGAAGAAGCAACAACAACAACAACTCAAACAGCAACAGATCCACTAAGTTCAAGTACCAAAAGTATAAACTCTTCATCCCATCGTCGTCGTAAATCACGTAACTTAACACACTCTGATTCTAAAATAGGTTTAAATGAGATTATTTGTGGTGACTTACCAAATCCAAACTTAGTTCGAATTGAGGTCCCGTTAGGCAAGCCTATTGAGGAAGTATATGATGGTGTTCACGATGGTCCCGTATTAGGATCTGGTATTTCCGGTATTGTCCGATTAGTTAAACATCGTACTACACAAGTTAGTTATGCAGTGAAATGTTTAGATTTAGCATTAATCGATAGTGACGAGGGATTGCGTCAACTCAAGGAAGAAATTTATATAATGTGTCAATTAGATCATCCTAACATTGTCCGATTAGAAGAAGTTTATGAATCACACTCGGAGATATATCTAGTACAGGAGGTATGTAAGGGTGGCGAGTTGTTTGATAGGTTAGATGAACAACCTGATTATCATTATACCGAGGCACAATGTGCACGTCTTGTGAAACAAATGTTAAGTTCAGTACGGTATATACATAATAAGGGTATTATCCATCGTGATT